>Ga0307508_10000118_pt1 | contig 93554 bp, 121 predicted proteins | sample 9_EM_MG_FD_203089 | JGI IMG/M metagenome (GOLD analysis project Ga0307508, IMG submission 203089) | Populus trichocarpa ectomycorrhiza microbial communities from riparian zone in the Pacific Northwest, United States - 9_EM | ecosystem: Host-associated > Plants > Roots > Unclassified | place... | reverse complement strand
CGGTGGGGAAGAATGCTGGCGCGTTTGGGTGAGGCTTGTGGCTTTCACCAGTAAGCTGTGAGCTGATGCAGAGTCCTGAAAGGTCCGGTGGAGAGACAGGGCTAGATATGACGTTGTTGTACGGGTTTGTTAGCGAGAAAACAGAGTGAGAGGAAGCAGCGGGGCTTGACCGGAATGAGCGGGAATGAGCCAGTATTAGAAAAATTCCTCGATATCAACAACCCCCTTCAACCAAACTGCCAGCTGAGTTGTTTTGTATTGATTTCTTTGTATTCTCGATTTTTGCCTATTCGGTACAATACATTTAATTCTATACTAGTCGTTCATATCGACCCCCAACGATGAAGGAGGATGGGAAGGAGTCTGCGTCGTTACCTACATATACGGCGGTGCCGTTGAGAAAAGAATCCGCCAAAGCAAAAACAATGCAAGCCGCTGGATCTGAGCAGACACCCGCGCACTGTTTTCTGTGCCGAGCGCGGTGCGGGGAGATCTCTCACACGCATCGTAAGCAGAAGGCCGGTAAGACTCAAAAGGAAACAAAAGGAAAAGTACAAGCCAAACAAAGTGTCCACCCAGGGTCTGATGATCGATGGAAAAGGCATACAGCGAGCCGACAAAACTGGGTGCAATGCGGCGCGGTGGCGGAGAACGTTTGTTGAAGGCCAAACATAATTCCGAGTTGGAGGCAACCTTGCAGCGAAATTGCCTATAGGCATGAGCACGAAAGCCAAAAGGTGCAGACAATCGTGTACAGGCGGCGGTTGTTGAAGCGCTGTTGGATGAATGGGAAGAAAACAAGTGAGAAGAATATCCCCAACTACGCCTGAACCAGCCAAAGCATAACCGATTTGGGAGGGCTTTCGGGCGTCGCGAGGTAGCGTTGGTTGGCGTTCGGAAGATGAAAGCGGAACGTCAAAAAATACGTTTTCCAGAGCAATGGAAATGTTATCATGAGACTCATGAGCTATCCAGAGTATCACGCAAAGCAAACAGCACGGATTTGTATTTGTGGTTGTACATTTGACACGATTGACACGATTGACACAGATTGCGCGAAATTTCTTGTAGATTTCAGGGCTCATCGTTAGGCCCAAGACCGCCAGGCATATCAGCCGTAATCTCGCGGAGTTCCTTATGATCCAAATAGGCAGAAATGATGGTGTCGTCTTCGTACTCCTTGCCTCGGCCACCTGCAACGTAGACTTTGAGTGAGGGAATCGACTCTACAGGGATCTTCTTATTGTTTAACTGTAATATAATATCAAGGTTACTTTCCTGCAGAGTCTGACGTGAAAGGGACGGATCATACCCCGTAGACTTCCACGCGAATATTGTGCTTCAGATAGTTGACGACATCCTCCTGTTTCAACTTCTTCAGATATTTTGGATCACTCAGACGTCGAATCGCGTTTTCCCGTTCCCGCTCCCGGCCGAGACGATCAGCGTTGTCTCTTATTACAGCCAATAGCACATTGGTGATCGGCAGTTGTCCCTTCTGGAGCGCTCCATCGGCAATCTGCTGCTTACAGTTCTGGCAGCCATCATTGCTGCTACCAGCGGTGTTCGGTGGCGTGCAGAAGTTGTAGACACTTCCAGCGTGGTATTCAGGCTCGGGCTCCTTGCCGATAATGACGTGTATCGAGAAAGGAGCGCCTCCCAAAGCGAACCTAACAGGCGGGTTACAAATCCGATTCATCGTCAAAAACTCATAAAGCAAATAATGAATTAGAGAGTTCGGACGAACCTCTCATATCGGATGTTGATCACATAGTCATCATGCAATCTATATCTAGGACCTCGTTCGCCGTCAGAAATGAATTTAAGCAAGGCGTCCTTTGTGGATGCCAGCTCGGATCGTTTCAGCGCAGACGCCGCGGTTGTCAGTTTTTCCGTCGCAGCGGCTGTGGCGACAGCAGTAGTGCTGTACAGATTCTTTAGTGCCTTGTTGATGCTTTTGATGTACTTGGTATCGTCGTCGTATTTCCAGCGTTGCAGTTCGGGATACGTGTACCCCAAGGTGGTCCAGTAGCGCACAGCATCGGACGTGTAGTAATCGCCTTCCGAGTCACAGTGGAAAGGAGCCAAGAGAGTTGTAGGCGTGCACAAAGTGTTCGGTGCCGTAGACCAGTTGCCCTTTGCATCGGTGAGTAGCCCTGGGGCGTCGTCAAACCACTCGTCCTTGTACAGAGCTTGCCAAATCGCGATCTGGCGGTCAACATTGCTATTAAACCGGGCGAAAATGAGCAGCAACACCTCATGTTTGCAAGGGGCAGTTACACACCAGTGATGCAACCAGAAAATTGGATCGAATGCGGCGACAGGAACCGAAGCCATGAATCCACCAAAAGGACCCCCAGTCCAGTCGTGAACATTGTTATGTATGTCCTCGAGGTTTAGATACGCGGGCTTATCGCTCTGCACATACCGTGTGGTACCAAAAGCGGTATACGATGCAAAGGAGCTCTTTGCAAACAAGCGGTAAACGGCCTCCCCGACGGTATCAGTGAGGTTGAGTCTAGAATCTTGGTGCCACCCGTGCCCGCGAATAGCTTCGGCCACCTCTTCGTTGTTTTGCACGCCTTTGGACCACGCCGTAACAGACGATGTGCTATTAAGTTGAAATTCGGGCGGGCGTCTGCTTGTCGCCTGGCAAAATTCATACTACGTGAATGAGGGAGTTCAGCGCACAACGAGAGGCGTCTCCGAGCAGAATATTCACGTGGTAAACAGTGGCATCATCGCCAGTCCCATATGTCACAGGAGATAAGGCATACTTTCCATACAGTCCCAACGGTCTGTTGTCTGCTGCTGGCGAGGTGAACTGGTAAAATGGGTTGGGGATTTTCTTCGTAGTTGTTCCGTCGTCCGTAATATCAACGCTCTGCTCCGTCACGATCAAAGGGACGTCATAATCGGTGGTTTTAGTTCCATCGTCGTCAGTTCGTTCCTTTTTCGCTGCCCAGTCCCAATAGGGGAGGCGCCACCCGCGGGCTGCGGTGAGCCAATCCGACTGAATATCACTGGGATAGTTTGCTATGATTTCAAGCATGATTTCATAAACGCGTTGCTAGAAAAAAAATGTACGGGAATGAGAGGCTGCTTCATGCACGCAAGATAAGAACATACTTCAAAGAGGAGGACGTATGGCCGATGCCAGGTAGGGAAGAGCGTGCTGTTGTGAGGGCAGTAGCCACGACCTGCTGATTTCGACGTTGTGTCCTCGTCCCAAGGAATGAGAGGTTGGCCATGGATACCTGGAGGGGCATCGAGTCAGCATCGTTCGGGACGTTGGAGCCGATCACTTGCCTGCCACCTGCCAGTACGAGAGTTTGTCCTCTGCGGGCAACTTTTGGAACCTATCTACGGCGTTGAAAAACAGGCTGACTTGCTTCTTGGTATTGTCGTCTGTGTCTAGCAACCATTCGTCGACCTCTCGGCGTAAAGGCCTTGCGTCATCTGGCTTCGTAGGATCAAGAGGATTATTATCGGCGTCAACTTGGATGCCCGTGATGGGGTAGGTATCAGCCATAGTGGGTGAGGACGAGGACTTGAGGGGGATCGGGTGTTGGGGTCTCATTTATAGCGGGGCAGGTTTACGGGAGGAGAATGTGCACAGAGCCGCAAATACCCGTTTGGTCTCCCAATTCGAGCTTCAAGTTAGCATATACTTCATACAGAAATGAACCGGGAAACTGCTTCCTTCCGAGTAGGTACCCGAGTCTCTTCAACTCCGAATCGTGAGGGGTATGCTGCAACCAGAGCAAACCGTTGCGCCTCGACATAGTGACAACGTTTGACGGTTGTTTTGGACTTGGCACAATGCATGTGCGATTGATAAGCAAGCAAAGAGCGAGTGGAGATGTGAGCAATATCCAACTAACGAGGTAAATGCGATATCTAGTAGCTGCGGCAGAGATAACAGAAGCTAACTTCACTCTGAAGAACGGGAACGTGCGTCAGATGTATCAAAGCTTTAGAACAGGATTTGTACAGCATGGATGGTACGGAATAACACCAAGCTGGTCGTTCAAAAAATATCGGTAGAGGATTTAGCCAGCGTAGCATTCTGTGCACACTCATAGAAGGGGAAGCTACACAAAAGAGTGGTCATGCGTCGGTATGCCTCGATTCAATGTTCAGATAGCGCGCGGCGAATGCAAATCATAGCACAATGACATGGTTTGCCGAAAGAACATGAGAGTACCAGATGCAGACGCGGTAACGTTCGTGCGTGGCTCAGAATAACTTGTCTTTTGTCTGCCAATCCGGCTAAGCCCTTGTGTTCTGTCGCTCTGTGATGTTACCAGATAATGTGGACGTTTGGAACTGCCAGGATCACGTGCTGCAAATAGCTGCAAATAGCGAGTACTATCTATCTGGCCTACTAATGACCTCGCAGCGCAACTAATAACTCAGTCGATCATGGCCGCCTGAATTCCTCCGCAACATCGCTGAGGTCGATCGGTCGATAGTGCGCACGATCGGTCGTCTATCGCAACGATATTTGGTACGTGCTTCAAGTTTGAGTCATTTCGAGCGGTGATCTGGGCTCGATCGGATGTACCCAGGCGATTCCGCTTTAACAACGAGGCAACTAGATCCCTGGAATTCCTTCTATTTTACCGTAAAAGCGCACACAACTGATTCTTTCTGTTTCATTTTTACCATTGCCGTATCATCCCGCATGTACCAATTTGAGCACTTTATACAGTCATGTGGGATCTGGACGACTTTTTCGTATGGGTCACTGGGGGACAGTGCTTACTACTCAGTGTATTCGCGTTTAATTCGTGACTGCAAGCGGTGGATGACATTTCAGTGCCGGAAAATTAACACTGCAGACGATTGCTACTATAAGAATATCGGTGATCTGGGGGCAGCGCCACTCCATCAAGTCAAAGGGTTCTCCTTGTCACCTGCTACACCCTTCAGAAAGGCGCCTTAATATCCCGAGAAGCACGAGTTCCTATTTGGTGCTTGGGATTCGAACCGCGGTAAAGTCTCATTGCCGCCCTCATCATACATTTTCCCAAATTTGGTGACACGGCTGTGCCCTCAGTGTACTTTTCAAGCCGCTTCTATCAATTGAAACTCTTACTCCGAGTTTGCGCGAGTCCCTCCATGCTGCATAAAATGTGCACATCTCATACAGCCTCAAGCTCAAAGCGATAGCCACGAATGTGCATCTAATTATCTTTACACGAACGGATGAACCGAGCCGCCGATGGGTGATATGCTCTGTGTGAGGTAATGGTTGACTTTGGCTCATTGCATTTGAGCATCCGTCTTACCTGAGTTGCTAGTATTGCTGGGATTCGGGCGAATGGTAAGGAGCCGCTCATAATTTGGGAGCATACGAACCTGTTACTTCATTCGATCGATGGCTCATGCGTGATCGCTCTAAAGCCTTGGACACTATTTAACCAGCAACTTAGCGGATATCAATCGACTGTTCCTGGGATCTCAGCGGAAAGTGAATAAGAGACTCGTTAGTAAACGGTATTCAAGTGCAGGAAGCATTATCCATTGCTTCGGAAAAGTGGGGAGTGGCCATGATTCGATACCTCTACAGAACTCCACTTATCAAGCCAACGCTGTCGCTTCAGACCCTGACACGCGCAGCTCGGCAGTCAAGGTGTGTGCTCCCCAAAGTGTGAACAAATTGTTTAGTCTGACGGCCTCTACCCGCTCATGTGGGGCGCTGTTTTTATTCCCCAGATTTACAGGCTTTAAGAATATAGATGGCCTCCTCTGCACCATATATGCTCACCGTTGGATATGGATCTAATATGTGGTTGGAGCAGATGCGTAGTTGGGATCGCTAGGCGCGATGGCTGGAAGTTCGAATTCATCATCAATAGTCGTGAGGTTTCTACTGTCATCCAATCCGAGAACGACCACATCTGGGAGGCTCATGTACGCTCTGACACCTGAAGACGAGAAGCGTCCAGATAAGCGCGAAAGAGTGCCCGACGGCTTATACAAAAAAAAATACCTCAAAGTCACTGTGTAGGACGCGATCAAGGGGTGCCTATAGCTATTCCATCAGGCGCCTCTGACGGCCGCAAGATTGTCAATCTTGTATATGTCGATGCAAGAACCGAAGTGGGACGCCCTAGAGAGGAGTATATAGAGCGTCCAAAACAGGGGATCAACGATGCGGCTGCCCTAGGAGTGCCTGAGGCATACTTCGACAAATGCCTTCGACCACTTTTTGGTCCTGGAATAAGATCATGTTCATGCAGAATCTCAATCTCATCTGTGCACGTCCCGCAGAGCACATTATTGAGGACTTCGAAAGAGGAGAGAACGGCAAGTAAGACGGAGGCGATGTGTTAGTTTAATTGAACTGAAGAGAAAGCGAGGTAGGTGTAAATCGATGACTTGTCTATTTTCATTTAGTTGTTGCGCTGGAGGCCCCTGGGTAGCTCAACTAGAGGTCCGAAGTCTCTGACTCATGGGCGTTAGTTTTACATCAATATCCACTGTCAAGACTGCAGCGCAGTCGCGATATGTCCCACATGCGCAGAAGTAGCGTTGAGTCACGCGTACCTCTTGATGGCGTTTGAACTCTTGCGGCCTCAACTAACGTGATAGATGACGTGTATCCTCATAGGGACAGGATCTTGCAAAGTTACGCTCCCGTCGCAACTCAGGCTGCCCCGACGAGCTGATTCGGGTCATTTGGAAGCTGGAGGCTGTCCAGAACGACTCTTTCGACATTCGGTCTCTATTTGGATCTGCGTTGAAGAGATTTCCTGGGACGACTGGAGGCATCGCGCGACATATTCTCATCCTAATCTACGGAAGGTGAAATAAGGGGAGGGTGTATTACGTAAAATTCGTTAATCCGTTGAGAAAAGAATCCGCCAAAGCAAGGAAAAAAAAACGAGCAATGACCAGCGTTGAGCCTGAAGACCCGTGTAGTATTGCCTGGCGGCCTGGCCCCGCGATTTCACGCCATCAAGTCACTTGCATCTGACGAGACACCCGCGCACTGTTTTCTGTGCCGAGCGCGGAAAACGTACTACCGCGAGCGCGGCGCGGGGAGATCTCTCACGCGCATCGTAAGCGGAAGGCAGGCAAGACTCAAAAGGAAAAGTACAAGCCAAACAAAGTGTCCACCCAGTATATGATGATCGATGGAAAAGGCAAACAGCGAGCTGACAAAACTGGGTGCAATGCCGCGCGCGGTGGCGGAGAACGTTTGTTGAAGGCCAAACATAGTTCCGAGTTGGTCGGATGAGTCAACCGAGGTTTTGACGATAATCAGGTTCAGTCTGTTCAAATGGGCAAAAACAGAAGAAAATTGCAGAAACAAACAGGTCAGAGCATAGAACACACGTGTGGATGGGAAACTCACGGGAATACATTCATGGCAAACCTCACAGGAATAAGGATCGCAACAATAGCGGCCCACGCTATAGCATCTTGCCTGGCAGGGTCGCCGCCCATAGGCAACCTTGCAGCGAAATTGCCGATAGGCATGAGCACGAAAGCTAGTGGCCAAAAGGCGCAGAAATTCGTGTACAGGCGGCGGTTGTTGAAGCGCTGTTGGATGAATGGGAAGAAAACGAGCGAGAAGAATACCCCCACTGCGCCTGAACCAGCCAAGGCATAACCGATTTGGGCAGACTTTCCAACATCGCGACGCATCATTGGTTGGCGTTCAGAACATAAAGGCGGAACGTCAAAAAATACGTTTTCCAGAGCGATGGAAAAGATAATCACCGAACGCCCCATCCCGCCTAGACCCACCCTAGTGTAGGAGTAAAGGACAAAAACAACATTGGTTCCCACATTCAAAAAGCTGATCGCGAAGCTGGTGGCGAGCACCGCACGGATATGCGGTTTCAACAGAAGGTAAAACACGCCAGTCTTCTTCGCCGCTGCAGGAAGCTCAGACTTCGCATCATCGGATTGTAATTCATCTCGCCCCTCATGGTCGGTGAGCGTGGGTGCCGGCCTGTGTGCATCGCCGGCTGTGGGTGTAGTGGAACCATAGGAGGGGGTTTCGGCCGAGCCAGGCCTCTTGCCTCCCACCGCTGCCCGCTGGGCAGCGACTTTGCTAGGAAGCGTCTGGGGACAGGTATATATTGCCTGAGCTGAACAGTTGATCCACACAGCATATATTCACGAACCTCACGAATTAAAAGCCCACACATAATCATTGCGAAGATGGATATTGAGGAGGATGCCAAGCACGGAAGCAAGTAAGGCTGTTGTTGGCAACAAACGAGTCAGCGTGCATTGCTTGCATGACAGACCGGGAGCGGATGGACGTGCATATGCGTGGAACAAAGGATAATTCTTGAACACCTCGGGCCACTTCTTCGCGGGGTTCGAGAGATTGCCACCTATCATAGGCCCGCTGGAATGGGGAGGCGAAACTGAACAAACATGACGAATGCTTATCGATCGTTTCAACATACACAATATTGCCGACGGCCCAAGTAGCCCCGAACAGAGGAAATGCTGGGAACACAAGTAAATGCGAGCTAAGTCACGCCTCGAGCACATTATTCGCTCACCTTTTCCTTGATTGGTTTCATCCGTGATCTCACCAAGCATGGAGCTCATTACGGCGGCATTGCCAGACAGGCCACCAGCAATTGAGCGGGCGAGAAGCATCGTAGGAAGTGAACGACTGAAACCGAAGCAAGTCGAGCTAATTGCTACCCCTGTGACACCAATCAAAATGACAGGTTTACGGCCGATGCGGTCCGAAAGTGATGCCCAGAAAAATATCTGTTAGATTCGAAGAGGTATAACAGTGGCAGGTGAATGACTTGCGATTGAGGAAATGATTGGGAGAACACTTACAGTTAATAATTGTGCAAATGAGAATGAAGAATCCACCATGCCGGAGTAATAGCCCACATCCGCTGGAGCAGCAATACCGAGATCCTCGATCATCTACACAGCCCTGAAAAGGTCAGCATCTTAAGCTTGTTTGATAGTTCGCGATGATATCCCTGCCTGGTTGACATATGGGAATATCTGCATTCCATCACGTTCCGGTGAGTTCAACGCATAGTGAAATCACTTTGAAACTCACCTGAGAAAAGTTAATTGGCTCTGCCAGTCGTACCATGGCGAGGATGAAGAGTTGCAAAAGAGGTAGGGGCGTGACCTTGCAATGTGTGTGCGCATTGACAAGCACTGGCGCGACCTCGGGGTCATTTTGGGAAGTGACAGAGGCTGCGAGAAGAGGGTCGCTTTCGTTGGTGTTGGGAGCGTCATCTGCGGGGAGTGGCGAGGGTGGCATAAGTGGGTATGGAGGAGAGGATAAGGAAGTGGGAGGAGGCGAGGAGTGCCATATCTCAATTTAGCCAAATTAGGGTTCAGCGGTCGGTACTGGTGGACCAGAACCGGGCGACCCTGTTAGGAAGGAGTGACCTCTCTTTCGCGCTTCTTGTGACGATCGACTGACAGGCTTCAAACAATAATCTCACGTGACTTGACAAAATCCTGATCAATTTCCTCCTACAGTACCGGTGATTGCTAGGGGATGAATCTACTTTTGAGGCTTATCGTCGAATTAATTTTACCGGCGGTGAGGTCGGTCTGAAATTAATTATGGTCAGACACGTCGGCGGCGAAGACCCGACAGTCCCATGAAATGATTCTTGGACCATATTGGATTTTCTTGGCTCGTTGCAGGGGCCAACGCGACGGAAAACAAAGCACTGCCGAGATCCTGAATAGAGTTTAAGTGCCTGTACGCCCTTTGCGCTTTGCAGAGAATTTTCAAACCATATGTTGCCCGTGGTGATGCAAATCTCTTTCCACTTGGTTGAGATACTTCTGCAACCAGTCCCCCCTTTCCGGCATCGCCTCGTGGACACTTGACAGATATGGCATTGAAATATCTGCAACAACGTCCGAGGTGCGCCAGTGGGACATCTATTCGGATTCTATTCGGGTGGACATTACATGTTTGTGTTTCGTCAAAGCATCTATTCGGAGCCGAAGTGCAGCGCATCATATTATGTCGCCACACCGCGAAAGCATGAGGCACACCCATCCGCCGGCGAAAAGAATCCATCAAAGCAAGAAGGGCAGACACTTCCGCACTTTTTCTATCCATAACGCCGCGACGCCGCCCCCGAATGGGGACGACGTATTACCGCGAGCGCGGCGCAGGGACATCCCTCACGCGCAATGAAAGCGGGACGGCAGAAAGGCTCACCAGGAAAAGCGCAAGCCAAACAAAATGCCCACCCAGTACCTGACAGTCGATGGAAAAGGCGAACAGTGAACTGACAAATGTGGGCGCGATACCGCGCCCTATGGAAGAGCATGTTTGTTGAAGACCAAACATGCTTCCAAGTTGGTCGGGCGAGTCAACCGAGGTTTTGACGATAATCATGTTCAGCCTGTTCAAACAGGGACACACCCAGGAAAGAAAAGGGTCAGGGGGGCGGTTCGCGAGCAGAACGTCCAAGCCAAATGCCGAACTCACGGGAATACATTCATGGCAATCCTTATAGGAATAAGGATCAAAACAATAGCAGCCCACCCAACAGCATCTTTCTTGACCTGGTCACCCCCCATAGGCAATCTTGCAGCAAGATTGCCTATAGGCATAATGGCGTACACTAGCGCGAAGAATGAGGAGAAGAATGCATACAAGTGGCGATTATTGAATCGCCGTTGGATGTTAGGGAAGAAGATGAGCGAAACGACGGTCCCTACTGTCCCCGAAATCGCTAAAGCGTACCCAATTTGGACAGGCTATCATGCGGAGCCGAGAAGGGTGAGTTGGAATTCAAAAGTAAGAAACAAATATGTCAGGACACACGAGTTGTCGATGCGATAGAAGAGTATAATTACCGAGCGACCCATCCCACCGAGATCCACTCTTGTGTGCGAGTAAAGAACAAAAACAACATCGGCCCCAATGCCCAACAGGTTGAACATGAACCCAGAGGCGAGCACTGCGCGGATATGCGGTTTCGATAATAGATAAAAGACGCTAGTCGTCTTCGCCGCTGCGGGAGGCTCGGGCCTGAGACTAGCAGGACAAATCTCATATGGATCTGCTGGAGTGTTGGGCGTAGGCGTCGACGGTCCTGAGGCACCAACCGAGGACAAAGGGCTCGACGAACGCGTTGATGTCGAGGTAGATGTGGCGCCATAGAAAGGGCTCTGGGGTAAGCCAAACTTCTTGCGCTCTTCTGCCGCCTTTTGAGCAGCAACTTTACTGGGAAGAGTCTGCAGATAGGATTGCCTCTTAATTAAACACCCAGTTCAATCAGGCATCACTCGCATTTAACGAACCTCATTGACAAACAAACTGCACATGATGATTGCGGAAACGGATATCGACGATGATATCATGCAAGGGAGCAAATAAGGCTATTGTTGATGAAAGTGTGAGTGCGCTTTGCTGCAGGCCAGGCCCGAAACGAAAGTGTGACATACATATGTTTGCAACAAAGGATACTTTTCGAAAACCTCGGGCCATTTCTTCATAGGATTTGAAAGACTGCCACCTATCATAGGGCCACTGGAATGTACAACCGAAACAAGGAATTAATTTAGCAATGTCATACCACCATTGGACGCACATGATGCTGCCGATGTACCAAGTAGCTCCAATCAGAGGAAATACTAGGAAGACAAGGAAAATGGGTTAGCTTCAACATTACGGCCGCTTAGGCGGGCGTTGCGTTCGCTCACCTTTTCCTTGATTGGTTTCATCCGTGATCTCACTAAGCACGGTGCTTACGACGGCAATATTACCAGAGAGGCCACCAGCGATGGAGCGAGCAAAGAGCATCGCAGGAATTGAACGACTGAATCCGAAGCAAGCAGAGCTGAGTGCGGCTCCTGTGACTCCAATCATAATGACCGGTTTACGGCCTATACGGTCCGAAAGAGATGCCCAGAAATATATCTGTTAATTTCCAACAGGCACGCGCATGATGTCAGCAGCAATAAACGTAGTCAGAAACCTCAGTTCGCGGTGAGGGGAAATGATTGCAAAGAATACTTGCCGTCAACAATTGTGCGATTGAAAATGAAGAGTCTACGATGCCGGAGTAATACCCCACATCTGCTGGACCAGCAATGCCGAGGTCCTCGATCATCTGCACAATCCGACGTCAGTACATGATCAACAAATTGCAATGAGTCCACAACCTGGTTGATATATGGGAATACCTGTATTCCAATCAAGGCACGTACGGGGTCAGCATGGGTGTGATAATTGAAAATGAACCTTGCAGACGCGCCTGAGAAAAGCTGATCGGCTCAGCCAATCGTACCGCGGCAAGAATTAAGAGTTGCAGGAGAGGTAGAGGCGTGGCCCTGCGATGTTCATGGACATGAACGAGCAGTGGCGCTGCTTCAGGATCATAATCGGCCTCGTTTGTGCTGGGGGCATCTTGTCCACGGGGCCGTGCCATGAGGCGGTACCTGGGGGCGCGAACGCAGAGAGGGTAGGAAGGGGGATGACAAAGAGAATACCAACTACAGCCCGCGAGCGCCGAACCCATAAAATGACGTCGGCCCCGATTCCCGACAAGTCCCCTTTGACATGAATACGACAAAGGTATTATATTACCATCTCGTCCTCTGCTAGAGATGGTGAGTTGTAGTACGCCCTTTATTTCACCATATTTGGTGAAGAACAGGCGTTGCGCCTGTTCAACCCTTACGTGATCGTGATTACTCATGGGCTCTGATTGCCCTCGAAGGCAAACGGTCAATGAAGAAAACTACCATCCCAAAACGATAAGCGAACGAAGCGGCGTATATAACCTCTGTGAGCACGCAAGGTGTTCTTCATGCAGCTGAGGCGTCCACGCCAGCTCAAACTTGCGCCAGGTCCGGGGCGAGAAATTTGACGAGGACTAATGGTGGATGCACATCACCTGGCTTAACATCGATGCCGTGGTTTAGAGGAGAGTGCTGGTTTGATTTTGGCTGTTGAAACGTCTCGTTATCTCTCGTGTCAGCCCGACTGTTACCGTCAAGTCACAACTGATTGTACGAGTTGGGCTCTATATGGTGTAGCTGACTGTTAACGTGTTACGGCGTGCACAAGCCCGCATTTGAAGGCTTCGCCGCCACCTACGACGATACAAGCTCGATCATCGTCGCTGTCAATGAGGATCGCGAAGACAGTCATTTAAATACGATTCCGATCCAGGCTTTGCACCCCTTGAGGTCATCAAGGGCCGTAACAAGCGCATGGAGGCGTTCTATTGGTGTCCCTGGTTTGGCCAGGACCCTTGTGGTGAGATCGCGAACGCGCTGGGCCAAAGGCTAAGGTGAGGGGTGCCCACCATTAGCAGTTTATCAGTTGGTTCAACGCTGACGCTGAGGCCCGTTGCACAATAGTGATGCCGTACTTGAAAGCTGTAGGTGATTGCCACAGCAGAATCCTGTATAATTGTCAAATTTTCATGATTCTCAGTTGTGACAATCGGACAAGTCCCAAATATAATTTCAACATATTCAAGGAGGGCATCGAGTGTGCTACATGCCTTCAAGATAAAGGGTGGGGGTTGATGGGTCAGCGTTGGGGGAAATAATCTGGTGCATACATCGTTTGCGCTGGAACGTGTAGGAGATGCGAACTCGGGCGTGTGACTGGACCGTTAACATTTTGCATTCAACCCATCGGCCGTCCATATCACAGATTTCAATAGAAAAGCTTCCGAGGCCCAATCAATGCACTCGTTTGTGGAAGCGCCTGTGCGAGCAATATAAAAGTTCCAGCCATCGCCCACGCGCGGTTGGGCCACACAGGATGGAAAAAGACTTTGATGTTATCAAATTCGACAGTCTTGCACAAAATGCCTTCCTTGGGGCATTGAAACTGCAATGACCAGGATGGCTAGAACCAGAAACAAAGAAGTGCTCAAGTGACGCACGCCTATCCGAGGAGTATCTGCCTGGAGAGTTTGTTTCACATTCTTCACGTATTCAATGGCGCCTGCTCGGTCCCTTCCAATTTTGAGAATCATCTGCATCCGGCTCTTCTTTTCCTCTTCAGGCATGTCAGGGGGGTAGAGCATGGCAGATGCCCATATGTTTCAAAGTGCTTCGTCATCCTGCTTGCTCACCGGGAGTTTGGATATGAGGTACATTTTAGGGGTTTTAGCAACATTACACACCGTCCAACAAGCCTTCCAGAGCACCTCGTCATCCTGCTCAGGACGTGAGGCAAGTGGTGTTACTACATCGGACACAGCGGCGGGAAATCGCGATCAATTCAGACAAACAGGGCCCAACAACCATCAATTCCACCGGCGATTACAATGATTCATGGAGTCTGCAGGTGTACTACTGCCACGATAACGTCAGAACGACATTTTACTCACCCCTCATGTGGGCCCCAACATCGACGGAAATGTGCGACTCATTTTACAGACAACGGGAGATCCAGCGGTCTTCAGAATATTCCAGACGAGATCATTCAAGCCGTCGAGCCGCAGGCTGCTGCGTCGCCGAAGTCAGCGGCAAACACGTTCAACCAAGTTATCGCACAATGTACGCCCACTAGGGATCCAGAAGGAGTCGAACCGCATGTGGGCGCGCTGGACCTCAGAACGTTCCACACGATAGCCCTGAGGCCACACATGCTTCGGCCCCGGTGCTGGTCTGATGGCTAGATTGTTCCCAAAGAAATTGCAGCCGACAATTCAGAGGCTTTCGAATGTCCGATTGCCGACTTGGATCCTCTCCAAAACTATCTGACCAGCCTGCTTCCCCCAATATTTCAGGCGATGATACTGGGCTGATTGAACAGAGGGCAGAGGAAGAGGCTTTATACGATGATTTTCCGTTCCTTGTTGTAGATCTGGACCTTCGCCTGTACTCTTGAAATTGGGATTCTGTCGATGCTCAGACAAATCTCCTATTTTCCAGCATCACAATGTGCTAAATATCTCATATGCGAACTTTGCATTCGACGCGGCCTGTATTGCCTTGCTTAGGAGCAGAACTATCGGAGTAGGGCGCTGAGAAGCTCACCTAGTGGCTTCGATGCTGCGAAGATGTCGCAATCGCGACTCAATGATTTCGGCTCCACAGCGTGGATTCGCACTTGTCGCCATCCTCGCCCCCTGTGATGACGGCCATCTTGCGACGAGACGCATAATCTTTTATAGTGTGCTCTTACGCCGAGAAAATCAACTTGAAGACTAGGCTTGCGCCAGGCCGTTCCCTTCCAACCCTTACTGGTAACAAACATGATGGGTTCTAAATATTTTGAGTGTCCTGATAATGTGATATGGCGGTTCGGTTTTGAGTTCAAACTATGATCATGTGAAACAAAAACGTACGTTACTGTACAGTTACACGCGTGCACCCCGATTTAGCAAAGCATCGTCATGCGACGTGAGAAAGCACGTCTCCGTTGTTAAGAAATCGAAGAGAAAAAAACCAGCAGGAGAAATCAACAGACAAGCTGCCATCAACGTCCCTGGCCCGTGCAAAGTCGCTGTTCAAAGTGCAGCGGCGGAGTGCGAACCGCTGAAATTGCTTCAAACACCCTGCTTATGATTCTGCCGTGGCGTCAACGTCGACGGCAGTGACGACGACGAGTTTCCTCCGCCTTCTGTCCAAGCGACATGCCTGTGCGATGCTTGCCTCCGGGTTTATGACCAACTTGTTCGGCGTTGGAACTGAAGCGATCTTCGTTCTTGTCTCTTACACGACTGAGGATGGGTCGTTCAGTAATTATCGATATCCCCGATATCCCCATTGTTGGTGTGATTCGCTGACATTTTATTTCCAGATTTATTCCCTGACGATCCATATGCTTTGGCAAGTGGTGCCTTTCGGCCTGCCCAAATTGGTCACGCCTTAGCCGGATCTAGCATAGTGAGAACATTCCTGTTGCTTGTCGCTTTCCCCTATATCCAACGGCGATTCAGCAATCGTCATTTGTACGCGTTCTTCTGGGCATTATGGCTTGTGTCTGTGTCAACACCCGGGAGAGTCTGTCGGTAAGGTTTCTCTATGTTGAGATAAACAACAAGACCCTTCATGAACCCCACGCATAGATCAACTCCTCATGATGGTTGCAAAGACGGATATCGATGAGCAGGCCATGCACGGAAACAAATAAGGCTGTCGTTTATGGCGTCGGGGGGCGTTTCTCGGACGGCAGGTGGGAACGAGCGCGTCAACGTACATATGCTTGGAACAAAGAATAATTCCTAAACAAGCCAGGCCATTTTTCCGTCGGGTTTGATGGATTTCCACCCACCTATCGAAGCGCCTCTGGTATAGGCAAGTAAAGAAAAATGAGAATGCATTGGGAATGGTAAACCATTGATAAGATGTATACTATGAAGAGAATGCCAGCCTTCATATTGCGGCGGAGCCATAAACTCGACGTAATACGGGCTCACCTTTTTTCCTTGATTGGTTTCATCGGCGATCTCACCAATCATGGTGCCTACTACGGCAGCATTACCAGAAAGACCACCAGCAATGAAGCGAGCAAAAAGCAGTGAATGACTAAAGCCAAAGCAAGCATAACTGAATGCGGCTCCAACGGTTCCCATCATAATGACTGGTTTACGGCAGATACGGTCCGAAAGCAATCACCAGAAACAATCCTGTTGATCCGTGGCGCTCGCAGTGATAAACGTGGGTTCGGGACATCACTAAAGAGAATGATTGCACGGATACCTAGGGTTAAGAATTGTGCAAACGCGAATGAAGAGATCACCATGCCGGAGTAGTACCCCACATTTTCTGGGGCAGCAATGCACATAAAGCTCGACCATCTAGTACTTGTGCGACGATTTTGCAGACATTATCCTGCCCGGTTGACATTGGGAATACCTACAAAGATATATGAGATCCCGGAGGGCAGAGTAAGTTTAACGTTTCGTAGATCACATTTGAAGCGACTTGAAAAAGCTAATCGGCACAGCTAGTCGTACTATAATAAGGATCAAGAGCTGCAAAAGAGGTAGTGGCGTGGCCCTGCGGTATGCTTGCACATTAACGAGTAGCGGTGCTGCCGCAAAGACTACAAAATCGACTCGACAAACTCGACGGTTAGATCATTCAAGACCGCCCGGCGCGCGGGAGATCATACTCCGTTTATCAGGATGGTGATCAGAAGTGACAGAGGGGCTAAGAAGGGCCATTTCACGTCATGTCCTCAGGCGATGATCGTGGCGAGACACCTGGCGCTGTAGGTAGAAAGGAAATGGATACGTCGTGAACGAATCCAGAGGCACACGGATCAGAATCGGCCACAAGAGGGTAGCTGCCTAACACACTTGAACCATTTCCAGGTGTACTGAATCTACTGTCTACTGACCACAAGCTCAGCGACGATTTCTGAAGAGCGGCCTGGTCGGTTAAATATTTCCGAGACATGACGGTGCCAGGCCACCTAACGGCGCGCGCGCCTTGCATCAGCGGAGACAGCAGTGACTTTATTTGACCGTATTTGTTCCAAAGTGAACCTTTCGGAGTTGGCCGAATACGGAACAGCACCAGTGCCCAAGCGGCGGCGTAGGAGCAAGTGGTCTGTGGCAGTCTGTATCGCCACATTTTTCGATCACGCACAAGTATAACAAAGATCACTGGAGGAGTTTATCAGATAAAATTCTCGCCAATTCTGATGAGATTCCCCAACCCCTATGGGATTTTACTACACACGCTACGGCGTGTTATGACGATGTTGGGGTGACTTGCATCCGTGGCTCCTACTCAGTGATCGTGTGTTTCGAAGATATCACAAGGAATAGCGATTACGCAAATGTCTGAGCTTCCTTATCGCCTACTCTTTGAAAATCTTTCAAAGTTGGCCGAAGCTCAAACTGTGCCTGATGGAGCCACCGAGTTCCGAGCATTCTCGAGTGCGCATCTTACCAACATCGCTTAGTCATTTCTCTACACAACAAACTGGTCTCGCCCCGGCCGTTTCAGGAATACTGTATTCACGGGATGACTAAACTGTTCGAACAAATCGAATGGGGTGCATCCATAGGCGAAGACAACAAAGAGCCGAGGAAATACAATAGGAATACGATGAATTCTGCCGAGGAGACGAGCATGTGCGCGCGCCTTCCTTATTGGGCATGCCCGGGGAACAGACCCTTCGCCGTCGAAAATGTGGAGCTCTACAACTTTTTGAAATTTGTCAATTAGGAGGTCAAAGCTATAGAAACGATGGATTTACATGTGGATTCGTGGAGTCACGCGTGTCAGATCTAGATGGTGAATTTCGAAAAGCCGCGCTAATTGTCGCTGCGTTCCAAACGTGACATTTATCATTCCCATCGTACCTTTGCCTTGTGGGCGCGTTTATGACGGGAATACTTTGGGGGAATTTCCTCGGCGGACTTTGTGTGTGTGACAACAAGTCAAGATCATGCCAAATTCGTCTCTTGTTCATGTTTCAGTTTTACGCGTCCGCCCATCTCCGCGACCCGAACAAGGATTTTCGTGCCTGATGACCCTAGACATATTCTGGGCTAAACGTTGCCAAGCATTCGCACTCGCTACTTTTCACGCCACAATCACCCCCCCCCGATATATTCCCTTACGTCGCCATCACGAGGCTGAGCCGCGAATCCGAGTTCAGCCGCTGCCGGTGGAAATATCCGACGAATCCGAAGAATGCGCCGGTCCTTGCCACGCTCGGTTCCATTTGGTAATTAGTCACAAACACGGCCCATGACAACCGCGCTGTTCCACCCGTGACTGCGCATGATCATGTTCACAGAATGTGGTGAGGTCGTAGCAGGGGGAGATACCCAGAAATTGATTACGATGTACGTTTCACGAAAAGAAAAATCACAGGAAGAAGCAAATTTCAAAGCGGCGGAATCACAGAGAGAGATTACCATTCCTTGGCGAGCTTGAATTGCCACTGCAAGTCTACAACATATCCATCACCATCAGTCAACAACACATGGAGGGAGAAAAGCTGTAGGTAGTAGCGACAAAGCGACGCACCAGCATAAACTTCACCATCGTCATCAACAAACTTCGAACGAACATTGTAAGTCCCTTGACGCGCAAGAAGACCGCTGGGAGAGTCCTCAGTGTGGAAATCAGGTCGTTCGTAGGGCTTGCCGTCGGGGCTGGGACCGTACGAGCCCAGCATCTGACAAGCAACCACGAAAATTCACACATCGTTAGCAAGGTAAAGAAACCCCTCCGTCATGATTTAGTGTTTACGGAATTGTCTCACCGCTTCCAGTTTGTCCACTTGCAGATTGACACCGTTCGTCAATGTCTGTTCATGAATCTAAACAGAGTGCAAGCAGATACACACCTTTCATGTGCGCCTTCTTCACGACCTGAATATACCGTAGTCCGGTCACAATACCATGGGCGACCTGGAACGTTGCACCAACACTGTCGGGGAGAAGAAAGGGTGAGGACGCGAATACGCGAGTTGTGGAGGCAGCACGAACGAATATTCGACCCCTTCCTTAATGGTGACCGGGTTACTTTTCAGTGCGGCTACCGTGCCCTCATCTCTGAGGTCGAGTTTAATCGGCGCTGGCAGAGTGGGGCTCCTCAGCTCAAGGAATAGAATTTTTACCTTGGTGTATCTCTTGAGTCGCGGAAGGCACCAAGGTAGCGATGGAACGAGATGAAATACCTTAGGGCCCGAAGCAGTTGCAGATGGTTGCCCAGGCGTGACGCCCAACGACGCTTTCCAACGGTTGAGTGCCTTAGTGTCGCCAGGGTAGCATATTAACGGAAGATGGTCCAAGCCAAACTCTGAAAAGCATGTACCTCATCTTCAGCATCGAGTTGTGCGTATTCATCAACTGTCTAGCGCGAAACGAGAGCGCGCGATGCGTATGTATCGTATCATCATCGGAATCGATCAGTGTTTGAAGCGCGATACCTTCTTCTCTCCCAACTTGTAACCCTCACTAAATGTTGGCTTGAAGTCGGCGTCGTCCTCGTGTGGTGTCTGTGTCTCTCGGTAAAACCTAGTGTATAGAGAGTAGCAAGTTGTGTACGGACCGCCATGGCTGAATTGCTCGATCCGTCTGTTGTCACATGTTGTCATCGGCGCAGTATCCGCATGAATTTCTTTGGTGTCGCATTTGTTCCTAGCCCGCGGATGTCAAACACTGCCGCTGCGACAGCGGCTTTAGGTGGTATGGGGAAATCTTAAGTGGTCCCCCTCTGGATGATGATGAGGAGATTCACTTGAATTTCTTTCGAGACATTCGATTGTTCTGTGTAGATGAGTCTATACAAACCGATTGCAGGTGACAGGAGGGAGGCGGGCGAGCGAATTGGCGGGAGAGCGGAGGTATTTTGAATTGCAGTGGCGCATGATTAAGACCCGGCCCAGGCTCCCTAAAATACCAAATGTCCGCATCCGTACAACCCCCCTCCCCCCCCCCGTCCCCCATCCCCTCCCTGTCTATGAGCTATGCCTACAGCCAACGACTGTTCTCTCCTCTGGGCCCGCACTGACTTGGATGCATTTCTGCTCTTTGAAGCAGCGTCCCGCGGCGACATACCGATCTACACTGAAGAACCGGATGTCGCAGAGCGTGAGCGTCTCACTCGCTCAGGCCAGGTCATCATTTGGGACGAGACCGCAGTCTTGCACCTGAGCTCGGACTCTGGAAAATTTGTCAAGACTCGTTGGCATCATACTGTGACATGGTCCGCGTCGCGGATGATTAGGAATTACTTGGTATGTACCTCGGAATTATCTGAGGTCGTGCGCAAGTTACTCATTAGAACTGCACATTCTCGTCTCTTCCGACAGACTTATCGGCAAATGTATCCCAAGAAGGGGCCTAGACATCCTCGCGCTAAGGCCCCAGACGTTCACGACGACGACCTCGAATATGATCTGTTCTGTGCTTTCAGGGACCACGAAAATTTCCCCGCTGGAGGGCTGATGCGAAGGGTACGTTTGTCGTTTGATGCTGTAAATAGCTTTGGGGATATTGATGCGATCTGCGCACTACAGACTATGTCGCTCAAGTTCAACGGCCATGAACTCCATCTCATCAACTTCTATGAGCCATACTCCCAAATCGACCCCGCTAATCGTCTCCCAACATCCTCGTCTCTCCCCCAATTCGATAAATATGTCTATCAGCTTTCTCCTGGCATTCTGCGGCACGAGCACCGCCGCCCGCCCGTCATCAACGTTCTCCGTTACACGCAGAAGAATAGCACGACCGGCGCCACCGAGCTGGTTGAGCGTCCTGTGTACGGTGGCGAATGGCGTGCTCATGCCGCCATGCGTGATTTTCATTTCAACGCTGGCAGGAAATACTGGGCGGAAAAGCTTGGTATTCGCGAGGAGGAACTTGATTTCTTCGCGGAAAATCCTCTGACGCCAGAAGGTCGAGCTGCGGGACCGGAACCCTTTTGCCACAGCCTAATAGGCCGCAACGGTAAAAGGAAGCCTCGTAAGAAGGGGGTTCATCGTTCTGCTGCTGCTGGTGCGGCGACCCCTACGAAGAAGAAGGCCCCTGCGAAGTCTAAGCCCACCCAACATTCACCCGAGGAGAATGAAGACGCGTCTGGTCGACAGCCTCGGGACGACAACCGCGAGGATCCTTCGTGGTCCCCCCGCAGCAAACCCGCCCCCACGCGAGGACGTCTTTGGTTGCCCCGTCGGGCTACTCACCGTAGTGTTACGCCTCAAGCCATTGGGCCTATTCGGAACAATGTCGCCTCGGTTACTCGCCCTGTTCCAGTCGCCTCAGCAGCGAAACGTTCGCAGTCTCCGGTGCCGTCTCCACCATTGCCCGCTACTTTGAGCGATCCTTCCTCCTCCGATACCACGTCTTCATACTCTCCGACGTGTTCGCCCACGTTCTCGAGCTCATCCGATTATGCCACGCTTCCTTCTCCCGTTGAGCAAAACAACCAACCGTCTTGTGGATCCTCCGAAGATCTGTACGGCGAAGTCGGTTATGAGCGTGACACAATTGAGCACTATGTCGAGCCGGCACCTATGCATCCGGAGACTATTCCGGCGCACCAAACTGTGGTGTACCCTGATGGTACATCAATCACGCCGTACTCAATGGCTGCCAACCAGTACACGCAAGCCGGTTCGTCGCCGACGATCCAATTTACCCCATCTTTCGACTTGTCACAGCACCATGGCCTCGTCAGCATGCAACCACCGCCTTACAATGAGGTGCCTTTCTATCATTACTCTATGTCTGCCGTCGACGCTCCCTGCAGCCCAATTCCCCCCTCCCTCCCAGCAATCCCACTTCCCTCCCTTCACGAACATATGTTGGACGCCAATGCAAATAACCTTCTGGCGGTCGTGTACGAGAACCTGCTGAACGGAGCGAATGATGTCCAACCTATGCCGCCACCGCAGCCGCCACCGCCGATGCGAAGCTGGATGCCGGAAAACATGATGGCGAATCGTCCTCCGGTGACAGAAACTTTTGTGCCACACGGGGTGCACCCATTTGTCGCATCGACCGCAGCCCCCGCCTCCGCCCCTGCCATCAATTTACCTACGCCTCCTGTACGTGCGATGCAGCATCAGCAAATGCGTCCGTCTTATGACGAATATGCCGCCCCAATCCCCACCAATCCTCAAAAGGAATGGACGTCCAAAGGGGATTGGACTTGGGTTTCGCCTCAGTTTCCAAGCCATCCGCATCACAACGGATAAAACCGTTCATTCAACAACCCGCCCCCAAAAGCGCTCGTCGTAAGACTTTCTTCCGCGCTGCTTGTGATTTGTTTTCTTGGTCTCCTTGCTCATTAGTTAGCTCTCCGTCCTCTGTTGTGTTTGTTTGTGCGCACCGTCTCGCATTCTTGATTTCCGCCACACGCGCCTCCCGCGTCCGTTATGCATTCAGTTTCTGGTCCTCCGCGCGGCACGTTTTGCTTTGACTTGTCCCTCAGCCTCGACCATTGAAGGTCCCAATCTGTATCGAATTCTTTCTTGGAATGTACCCGTTAGCGCGCTGATACCTGCATAAAAAAAGCCCTGTACAATGGAATTCATGATTGTCTGGCAACCGAAGGACGAATTTGCGAGGAATGCTCGTTGTCTGTGACGGTCACAACTCACTCAAGATGATGACCTAAGCCATTCGCTCCGCTGTAGCGCCGAAAGTCAACAAGGCCAAATACACCTTCCCAACGTAGGGATCCCGAACAACAACAATGGTGTGTGTCTAGCGTATAAAATGTCTTGCTATTTTGTCCTGGTGGTCTCTCGTCTGTGCTGGGTGGCCTGTGATCTCGCTTTGTTTCATCAGTTTTCTGGATGCATATCGATGATCTGGATGTCTTGCACGGAAACTCATTCATGCCTGCTGTTCCTTCTTCTTCGTAACAGGCAAAGGCAAAGGCTGCCGCGCCAACATCGTCTAGCAAATCCGCCAAGAAAAAGAAGTGGTCCAAAGGCAAAGTAAAGGACAAAGCACAACACGCCGTCGTCCTTGACAAAGCCACCTACGAACGTGTCCTGAAGGAAGTGCCTACCTTCCGTTTCATCTCTCAGTCAATTTTGATTGAAAGGCTGAAGATTAATGGGTCACTCGCGCGCGTAGCGATCCGTCACCTCGCAAAGGAGGGGCAGATCAAGAAAATTGTGCATCACCATGGGCAACTTATCTACAGTGAGTTCAACCTACTATTACATCATTTGCGTTGGTAGGTAGTACGACGCTAACCGCCACCACGTCATTCAACAGCACGATCACTCGGTGGCAACGAATAGTGGCCTGTTACCTCCATTCTTATTGCAATTACTTCCTTTACTCCTGCACGCGAATATTTCATGTATGCTGCTCCCATGCTATGCGCTGCAATGCAAAGCCAGACCCAATCGTGCGAACGAGTGCACCCACATGTTGGTTTCATATGTTTTACCCTAAGATAATTGCATTTTTAGGATTTTGGAGAATTGTATTGCGTGACGGGAATCGTGCGTGATACTTTCAGGGGTGGTAATACAATTTGACATTTGGAGCAAATGCAACGTTGAGGAACAGTACTGGCATCCTTTACCATGCTGTGTGTCCGCCATTGACGAGTATACTAAAAGTGTGCACACAGTCAATAAAACTGAATTTAGAAGGAACATCCAAATCACTTACTCGCTTCCTGTGCAGAAAGTGCTCGCCTAAACAGAGTGTGGTATGGAACTGTCTTAGGCGCCATTGAACTGTTGATGAACGGACGTACGTCTGAGGCCAACCAAGCGATCACACCGCGCAGCTCTTCGGGGCGGCCCAATCGTCCTAGTGGATTCATACTTGCCCATTTCTTCCCCAATTCGGGCTGATGGTCCAGAAGTGCGGCTGTCATTTTTGTATAAATATGTCCTTGGAGGCGGCGAACATAACACTTAGATATGGGAATTGGCGACCGAGGCTTCGAACAAACCTGGCGAGAGCGAATTGACTCGAATACGTTGTGGTCCGAGCTCGCACGCCATGCTGCGTGCCATTTGAAGTACTGCACTTTTACTTGTGTTGTATCCAACCCAATTATGGTCCTGGAAGCATGTTGACAAGGGTCGTCCTCAGGGAAATGACCTCGACGCACTTTATTGGTAACGCTGCCACTCATCGACGCGATAAGAATGATGCTGCCGCCATTGCCGAAACGCGCCATTTGTCGTCCGGCAGCTTGGGCGGTGTAAAAGACGCCGTTGCAATTAACGTCAATGATCTTCTCGAATTCCTTCGCGTCATATTCTAGGCAGTCCTGTCCCCCGAGGATCCCTGAGTGAGGTGACGAGATAATTGAGCCCCAGTGGAGTGCGTCTTATCGTGCACTAACCTGCCGCTGCTACACAAATATCCATCCGCCCTTCCTTACTACCGACTTCATTTTGGAGAAGACACGTCAGTTCACAAACGGATTATGAAGGGGGAAAACACGACTCACTTTTCTCAACTTTAGCCCAGAGCTCCTGTTGGATGGTGACATCTGCGGAGATATACTCTAATGATCTATTCTCTCCTAGAGCAGCGACGTGCTTGGCGACAACTTCAAAATCCTCGGATGGCGATTTAGGAAGGTCGAGAACGTATATCCTGGCGCCAAGTTCACACAGCGCGAGGGACATTTCGAGCCCAAGGCCACGATTGCCTCCAGAAACGATCCCAACTCTGTTTCTGAGAGAAAACTCATTCCATATAGTGGGTTTCAAAAGGGTGGTTCCTGCCGCGGGATGATGCAGAACGTTCTCAACGCCTCCAGTCATCAACGTGCGTTTGTTCTGTAAAGCGAGAGGTGCCGAAACATCGAACCATCGTGATCCTGAATTCAGACCCAGAGAAAGAGCCCTGGATGGCTGACGGAATGTGCCAACATATGGGAGAGGCAGCAGGCGAGGCATCAGGGGCGATATCGCGGCGACTGGAGAGGAGGTGCAAAATACATGGCAAAGATCACCTGAGGGAAGCTTAGGGATGCGATTGAGTCGGGACTGTCACGAGCATATACTTTGAACATCGGGAGGCGGTCCGGTGCCGACCCAAACAGTCTTGCTCAAGAAAAAAAAATCATGAATAATGATGATGCCGTGTGTTACACCCCTCAAACCATAACCAGAGTCCATTACCCCCAAGCTCAATCCTCTGATAGATATCGATATTCGAAACGAAAATCACTCTTTTTCCGTTGGCACCAACTCCCTTCCCAGTCAAAATAAACATATACGCCTTGTTCGTACTCGTCTGTTATTGCTTGTGGCTCCGAATGCCGTTGGAACCAGGTCAAGTACTTTGTATGGAAACGCCATGACTGGCGCTTCAATTCTTGCGCGGCAAGATACCTTTGGACGATGCATCATTAGTCTCATTGAGCTTGGCTCAAAGTTGTTAAGCGCCCACTGTTGATATGTCCCCGCATGGAAATAGAAGATATAAAACAGTGTTTCGGGGTCGAAACGAGCGTACATCGCAGCACTATCGAACGACGCGAGTGGTTGCTGAGGGTAATACGCAGGTGTTGCATATGGGTTCCTCGGTACATAGTACTTAGGCCTGTTCGCGATCAATGTCATAAGTGTTCTGCTCGATAAACAATATGTTACACTGAATAAATACTTTTCTGTGTCTCTCGGTTGCGGAATTCCGTTGAAACCAGCCTCAAGAACCTTATGTACTTGATTAAGGTTGCCCATCCTTGTTGGAGCTACACAAAATTGAACGATGAACAATGAGGTTGGTGGATTTACAGTAGAACGGTGATACTTTACCCTTTTGCTTAGCACTTTCGAAACTCGCAATCAGATCTGCAAGAGAACTTGGCAAGCCGGCAGGACGGGACGAAGTGTGTTGTAGAGTCGTCTGCTGCTGCTGTTGCAAGTGCGGCGACACGGCGCGGATTTGATGGGATTGTTGTTGTGCTTGCGGCGCTGGGAGGACGCCTGGAGGGTACGGAGGGTGTTGTATGGTTTGCGTTGGCATAGGAGATGACGAGCTTGAGGTTGATGACGGCACATCCAAGACATTCTGATATTTTTGTTGTTGTTGAATGCCTGGTGCATTGGTGGCCGGGGACCCCGTCTGTTGCTGCTGTTGGGAGAACTGAACTTGTTGAGGAAGCGGTGAAGGAGCGGTGACATGTGGTACCGGTGGTGCTTGCGGCCCGCTCCCAGACGGTGCAGCAGGTGACGCCTGCGATATTGAGGTCGCACTGGTTGGGTGTGATCGGTTCTAAATACATGTCAGCTAGGATATTTCATAAAAGTTGCATGTTGAAATTTCGCCTCACTGCAAGATACGAGGATCCAGAAACAACAGACGTGGAAACATTCGGCGACGTCGCAGACACTGTGGCGAAGAAGAGAGTAGGAGCCAAGTCTCTCAGATCAATGAAATGCAATCTTACCGCTTTGGTCCACCTGGTTACTGAGTACAGGGCTTTGCTGTCGGCTGTCAAAGTACGCTGACGCTGAACCTTGGGGTTGTATACTTGATGCCGGCGCAACAGAAGAAGCCATCGGCGACGACGTTATCGACGGAGATGCCGGCGCACTCGCATTCTCCTGTGCTGCCACAGACGCCGCAGAAGATAACGACGGTGTTGGTGCCTTCATTTCACATGCACCTGGGGTTTGTGCCGATGATTGTGCCTGCGAAGTTGCTGGGGTTGCAGTCGCCGGTGTTGGCGGCACTATTACGGCTGTTGAAAATCCATTGACAGTCTGGGACGATGAGGAACCATTCGACAATGGCCCATTTGGTGATAGAGCCAATGCAGCGGCCCCATTTGTAGGTGGAGCAGAATTCGCAACAGCTGCGGCATACCGTATTGGCGGCAATGCTGGCTTTGACCCCGCAGTCCCAGGCGCTCCAGATGATGGCAAACCTGACTTTAACGCCTGAGACATTGGCTGGGCAGCAAAATTTGGAGCCGGTGGCAATATCGGTGGCGGAACTTTGGAGGAATCTAATGTTGCTTCTGTATGAATGGATGAGCCATTGGCAGAAAAAAAAAACACGTTCCCTCACTTCGGACTGGGACTGCTTTTCGTAATACAGGACTATGTGTCTGCAAAAAACATTGTCCATGAGTTTGTTCAATCAGCCGAACGAATGCAGCGCGCACATCTTCCTTCTTATCATCCCGATTCGATTTCTTCGTAGTTTCTTTAACGGGTGACCGTTGCGGGGCGGGTTCTGCAACTCCGATCTGAGTAAAGCAACGAATAAATTGAACCGAGATGCGCACTAGACTCGCCATCCGCCTCTGAATCTGAGTCATCGTTGTCATCTTCTTGCCCGACTCGGCCAAATGCTGCATCTTGCTCGTCGAGATTTAAATCGTCATATATTCCATCGTCCTCCTCAAAGTCTTCCTCCTATGAAATGACGACTCATAAGCGGTTGGTCACAGTTTCCAGGCTTCCGACGAACCGTGTTGCTCTCGACAAAATACGATATGTGTTCTTTAAGGTCAAGAACCTTCTCGGTCTCCAGTGAGTTGTTCTCGAGAAGCCGTAATATGATTTCAAGTCGCCCTATGTGCCACTTCCTTCGTTCGTTCAGTAGAGATAGCTCCTCCAGTCGTGATGATTGAGCGCCGCCCTTCCCCTTCTTCTTAGTCCCTCCGGCTTGTAATAGCTCTACCTCCGCTTCCGACTGCTCTATCTGTCGAGAGAGTTCATCGACTTGCGAGGTTAGCCACGCGCTTGCTTCCGCCTTCTCTTTCTCTTTGGGATCGAGCTTGAGGGCTGCTATTAACCCGTCCTTGGAGAACGCCTTGGTCTTCATCTCTTTCTCGCAGGCCTTGAACTTCTCCATTTGCTACGTCCGGAGTTAGCAGAAACATACTAATGAGCCCCGGGCGCGTAACATACTGTCTCGATTATCTTCCGGTTCTCGAGCAACGCTGACTTGTCCTTAATTTCGCTCGAGGAGACCCACGTCTTGATTTGGTCTCTCAGTCTTTGCAACTTCTTTATTTGCGACTTGAGATCGAGTTCAAGCTTCTCCTTCTGCGTTTGGTTTGTCGACGCCTGCATTTTGTCATATATAGAGTCGAATAGCTCGACGCCTTCTGAGACTTTCTTGAGCGTCCGGTCAATCTCAGCTATGCCACAAGAACCGTCAGGCAACAGTGAGTCAAAGAAATGGCGCCCCAAGTGACAGACTTTGCAGTTTGCGTGCCGCCATTGATTGTAGGCCACGCAGATCAAGGCTTAATAGCGAGAGAAGGGGGTTGCTGACCGTGGACGGTTGCGGGTCACGTGGCCGCGAGCGCCGCCCACCGACGAAATGCGGGTTTCGCTCCTCGTCGTTACACTCATTACTACTGCTTCTGCAATCGATCTGAAGGGTATACCACATTCCAGGGTTGATGTGTATAAGACCCCAGTCGCTGGGAGCTCGCCACCTCGATGGAAGTGTTTGAACTCGTCACAGGAAATTCCACACTCTGCTGTTAATGATAATTACTGTGACTGTGAAGACGGTACAGATGAGCCTGGTAAGCTTTCGCTGTGATTACGTGCGCGATGGCACCTGAGATTTACTACCTTGAAGGTACTGGAGCGTGCCCAACTGGCACCTTCTACTGTGTCAACAAAGGGCACATTGGTGCTTATATACGTGCATCTCGGGTGAACGACGGCCTTTGTGAGACCGAATGCTGTGACGGTTCGGATGAGGCCCCTGGCATATGTCCTGATGTATGCCACGTCGCCGGGGCGGAATATACGCGTGCAATTGAAGCCGAACGTAGACTGCGCAAGACTGGTTCTAAGATATGTTCGACGTACATCGCATTCGCCCAAAAGGAAAAGAGGAGGCTCGAGCAGTCTATCCAAACTCTATTGGCTGGCATCGAACAAAAGAAAGCTGAGGAGGCTAAAGCCAAAGGTGGGTCTCCCACTCAATTTGTTCGGCTTCTTAACTGATATGCGTCAAGAGGTTTGGGAGCACACTGCATCACTAGACGAGGAAAGGATTCAGTTAAGGAAGCAATCTCGTACGCCGCCTTGACCTCCAGAACATATTGCAGAGTGCTTATACCATCGTCATTTCAGCCACGTATACACTAATCAAGGATCATGTTGATTTACTCAACCACCTAGCCGCGAAAGAGGCGGCACTTAGAGAACGGATCGGCGCCCTCGAAAGGATCCTGATGAATCTCAAAGCCGGTTACAATCCGAATTACCAAGACATGGCGGTATTGGAAGCTGTTCGTGGCTGGGACGCGCTGAAGCCAGAAGAAGAACTTAAGTCAGGAGAAGGGGAATCGCCTCAAGCAACCTCCGAGGATTCCCAGGCCGTCGAGACTGAAAGCGAAGCTGCTCCCGTTGAAGAGGTATCCTGGACTGATGATCGTATTGACGATCTCAAGGCCACCGATCCCCTCTCAGTACTCCTTGAGCACGAGCGTCACGTTGCCGGGAGTGCCTCGGATGACGTTGCGAGTGCTTGTAAGTGATTTCAGTTTGTTTTGTATGCCGGGGCCTGATTTCCGAAATGATTCGTGCAGTGTTCGTGGTTGAACGATATCTCCCAGACGCCGTGCTTCCAACCTACGAATATCTCCGAGATATTTTTTTTAGAGCATTGTCCACCGTCGGTATCCTACCCCTGACAAGCGTCCCAGGTACACATGAACCTTCTTACTTTATCATTCGGGAACTGACGCGTCTGCAGGAAGTGAATCAGAAGCAAAGAAGCAAGCTTACCAAAAGGCGGAAACTGCCCTGCGTGATGCACAGAGCGATCTAGAGACTGAGCAGCGAGCATTGGAGAAGTTGTTCGACAAGCAACACGGATTTGGCCCTCGGGGAGAGTGGAAAAAACTTGACCAGACTTGCATCAGCAAGGACATTGGAGAGTACGTGTTTGTTGACCCTCCAGTCCGGCATCATGTAACTGACGTTTTTTTGCTGCACTGACTCATTAGATACACTTATTCGCTGTGCTTCTTCGGCCAAGCAACACAAAAGTCCAACATTGGTGGAATGTCTAACAGCTTAGGGTATTTATTTCGCTTTCCGCATAGCATCTTGCATAAATTCACCAGCATGACAGAAACTTCAAGTCTTGGAACCGCGATATATCATTTATAGCTGGCCAACATGGTTACTATACAAAGCAGTACTACGAGGACGGTGCGAAGTGCTGGAATGGGCCCTACCGCAGTGTAAAGGCACGTCAAAACAAATTTCTGTCCATGACAGATGTCTGATCTTGCACTTTAGCTCGAGCTGTCATGTGGGACAGAAAACGCCCTCCTTTCCATAGCAGAACCCGAAAAGTGCGAGTATCACTTTACTGGGACAAGCCCCGCTTTGTGTTGGCCTGACGAAGAGCTGGAGGCTGCATTAAGGGAAGACATGGTGACTGGGCATTCTAAGGAGGACTTCTAACTGTGCGCATCATATGTAAGGTGGCAAGTACAACTTAACGTTGCTTGAAACCCTATTGTGGTTCAGGAAATATGCGTGAAGCGCACGCCTTATCACCTTGCCTCTTCGTGCGTGGGACTGAATAACATTCTCACGGCATTCAAATTCTTCCCCTCGCTCTCTTTAGCCTGCTCATAATTATCCGTGATGATATCTGAGATTTTGGTGACACTCTTCAATGAGATGGATGTGCTTGGTTTGACTTGGAAGTAATTGCGCTAAATGTGCATGTTTTGGAGAAGCCTGCCAATGGCACGAAAGATGCACGCGTTTCCCACAAGACAAAAGACTTGAGGGGCGTCATGGTTACTGTTGACGAAGAGATAACGTGCATCTGACTGTACTCATACGTTCATGGGGTACTATCCTAAACTTTCTCGTAAGGTCAGTTCAAGTTCCTCTCGAGATAGAGGTGCTATGCATGTATCGCCTGACATCCCAACACACACTCTTGGCCGGGCTTTCCCAATGCTAACGATAGATGTGGGCTGCGTACAAGCAAACCGCTCTGACAGTCAGGCCGAGTTCACACTATGCACACCTGCGGCAACCAAGCCAAGTTTGGCGTCGATGTTCAATTCACATTTCGGCTCCATCTTCCTCCTTGATTTGTACGGATTGGCCCTGACGATGGCGCATCATTCCTGTATTCACCCGCGATTTTTGTTTTCAGCTCACTCCCGTTCAATGAAGCGTCTTGAGTTCAATGCTAGTCAGATCATTCACCAGTCCATCCTCAATAACAATGTAATTTTGAGAGGAAGTTCAATTGTGGCACGCTAGAATGTATCTTGGTCAAATGTATGGCTATTGCGGTTCATGCATAAGCACCCGACTGAAGCTCCCCACACTTCATCCAACGGATCATGCACGTAAAATCACTTGCCTTATCGATATCCTGACAAACACAACCACTGCAAAGTAATCTACCGCGTGCGGCCATGATTTCTAGTATGAGCCCTCGTTCCCGTTTCGCCACGAAGTGACATTGAAACAACCCGGTGGGGCGAGCGTCCAGGTATATCAATGATCAAAAACGGCGAGTGGCTACAACGGGTCTCCTGCTAGCCATGGGTTGTCAGGAAGTAGGTTGAGAAAGACTTGTGAATGGTACTAGTGTACAACACGATAGAAATGATAGTCAATGAGGACGATAGATTTGAGGAAATTACCCAGCCCGGCTGAAAAACAATGGGAATACGCTAACCAAGGGCCCTGAGTGATAAAGAGATGTCAAGGATGTCACAAATGGGACTTGACGGCAGATAATGTCTGGGTCCACAATACGCAACGTGGCTGCGGTTAATACGCATAAAGTACGAGCTTTGAGTTATTTGCGACCCATTCTCGGAGGTCATCGTCGCTGTGGATGGTGATCATCTCGGGGGCAGCACGGCCCCCACCCAACGGGGCACCTTTGAGAGAGTACCGCAGCTCTCCTATGTCATTGCCTAATCGATCACGAATCTTTTCCAGAAGCTGATTATGTGTAATGCGGGGGGAGACACGGATGGCAATCAAGTCGTCCGAGTTGGAGTGGAAAATTTTGACTTTGAGGAATTGGGAAGTTGGCCCAGCACCAGAACTGCTACGTCCCGGATCTCCGCCATGTGCAAGCGCGTCTGATGATTGAGCAGGAGAGCGACTGGTCCCTCCGGGGTACGGAGCAGAACGTGTGGGCGAAGATTGAATGATGCCATCGTATGAAGATACAGAGCCCCTCTAAACACGAACATGGATTTAGTCAGTATAATGCGTCAGGCAACACAGAACACTATGAGACGCACAGTGTTCTGCAGATCATTACCGTAGCTGCGCATACTGCGTTGGCTTCTGCGGTCTGAATAAGCGGACGTACGGGACATCCTTTGATCGTTGTCATGCATGCTAAGACCGTTCAATCGCAACCGATTCGGGTCATCGACGGCCTTCTGGGCTGTCGCAGCAGAAGGTGATGGAGGGGGCAGTATAACATCGCCAGGCTTCTGGGAGAAGAAGCGACGGACGAGGTCGCACCGCAAAATATAATCGGCGCTGATGGCGAGTGCGACAAGCTCGCGCACATAAATGTCTAAGTCAGCTCTCCTTTCCACGGTCACAGCCTCGTCCACACTGTCCACGGGGCCAGGCATATATGGCAGTATGCGGTCCGCTTCAGTGAGTGGTGGGCCATTTGGATCACGTTTCTCCCTCCCAGCCTCGACAGGCCATGTATCCAGAAGATCTAATTGAAAGGCATAGAAATCATCATAGTTCCTGTACAGAACCATCGTGATTGGTTGCGGGGCCGTCCCTTCGAACCCGCCTTGAGGGTCAGGTTGGTATCTGACATCCAGGCGAAACCAATAGTCGCCGGACTCTTGGTGGAAGGACGGGATTGCTGCCTGAACAGGTAGGCCTGGTGGAAGGATATCTTCATCCTGTTGCGTAGTGGGGTCAAGAGGCAGGCTCTCGTCATATAGGCCTCCTGAAGTTTCCGACCGAGGGTCTCGTTTCGGGTAAACATTTACCGGCGAGAACGCGGAAGGCGGGGTAGGGTCGATCACACCAAGCGGAATGCTGCTTTGCTTGTATTCGAGTGCAGCTTTTTTCCACACTTCGACTTTGGGGAGGGTGCCCTTATCCATGCATTCATTGACCTCTGCTTCCGTCATCTTTCTACCAGACTGAGGCTCCCGAAGTTCCACAAAAGAGACAGGTATCAAGCCGGGGCCGCCTAGGCGCCCAATGGGCTTTGCCACAAACCACTCGCGGTTAGACTGTGCAACAACAGAGATAGCCTCGCCTGCTTTTGCATCCAGTTCATCTGGACGCTCTGCGGAGAAGTCATACTGGACTATCGCGAAAAATGCAACGTGTTTCTGTGCTGCGGAGGTAGTTGACGAGGTGCGGTCAAGGGGGGAAGGTATGGTACTTGGAGTTACCGGCATCATAGGGGTAACTGGAGTCTTAGGGCTGTATCGATGACATGGGATGGGAGTTGTTGGTCAGTCACTCTGTGGCACCGGAGGCGAACCACATACTTGCTAGCGTACTTTCCTAGTAGTTCGAACGCCTCCTGGGGAACTAATCCTCGAGCCCCGGTGTTAGGGTTGTGTACCTCGTACCACCAACCACTGAGGGTTCCAGGGCGAGTCATTGTTTTCATCAGTATCAGCTGGCAGGTGTCAATCGATAGCGTGCGCACCCGCGGTACTCAAGCTCCCTTGTCACGAAGAAGAAATCGCCTTTGGAAAAGGACAGTTCTTGGGGTGCGTTTGCGCGTCTTGATTCTACAGCTCGGACTACTTTGTCTGGTATAAAGCTTTTGGCGAAAGCGGGTTTCGATAGGATTGCATTGGCACTGGATATTGGAGTCGATATGTTCGCTGCCTTGGCGTCTCGAGATCGTCGCAGGAACGACATGGTCGTGCGGGAGACGGGTACCAATTGCACCTCAATCGCGATCTTTCTCTCCGGAGGACAACAGGTCTACACAAACTCTACACAAACAGGCCGAATGAGATACAATGAAACCAAATGTGGAAATGGCATAGATCAAGCATTATCTGGGTATAAGGTTAAGATAGACAAGAGCGACAGAAAAGAATTCGAGTGAGTGGACTCTAGTGTGTGGGCCTCAAGGACTCCGCATGTTCGCGTCATTATCGGTGGATGTCCGCCTCCCAAACGAGGGCTGGCTAACCGCGCTTTCACGAGAAAGAGACGCCCGCCCACCAGCTCGGTAAAGGCTCTCGTCGTCGGTCTCATCCCCTTCGCCGTCGGTATCGGCGTCCTCATCCCTATCATCACCAAGATCCTGAACGTGGGGGTGCCCCGAGGAGAATGAGGATGTAGAGGACTGCGAGCTCAATCGCGCCATGGCCCGTCTTGCTGGGGAGGTTGCGGGTGTGGTAGCTTGCGAGGTTGCAGTTGAGGACACTGTGTGTATCGATGAGCCTGAAGAGTCGGAAGGCTTAATCGTTGGCTCATCGTCGGTCGTGCCATACCCGCTGCTCTCTTCTGCTTCCTCGAGGGAGCCAGCCCTAAAATGGGCAGGTTGGCTGAATGGTAGGTTCGGGTGCCTCTGAGGGGGCTCGATCTGCGTCTGAGGCGACGACACAGGAGTTGGGAGCGTGTCTGAAGGAGCGATGGAGCGTTCATTGGTGGCGGAAGTTGTTGTGATTGGCGGAGGAAGGGGCGAGGTGGGCGAGGGAGGGTGCAGAGTCGTGGAGTATACTAGCAGCTGATTTGCGTATCGCTGCATTTCTTCAGGTTGTATGAGGAGGCGGAAGTCATTTAATAATAAAAACTGGAGCTCAAGCTGATTCAGCTCCGTTTGGGGAAGACCCCCGACCTGCGGAACGCATTTAGAGGATAATTCAAGAACGAAGCATAGATCACGGCATACCTTTGCATACCGGGAGTTTAAATAAAAGACGTCAGAGAAAAACTTGCTTGCCACCGTGATACCAGCGATGACAAGGCGGTGAACGTTGTAGCTATCAATCGCAATTCCGGCATGATCCGAAGTTCCGCGGGACATGCGATCAAAATACACGAGGAGACTTAGAAACACCTCATTTGTAGTCGGACAGTATTTTAATATGCGCAGGAGGTATGATTCAATCGATATAGTTGGCACGTTTCGCGCGTGGAAGAGAGCAGTGGCACGGTTGAAGGCGCTTGGCGACAAATGACTGGCGCTGAACATGCTGCTTTCCCCAGACGAACCTTCTGGATGGATGGAGACTGAAGGGGAGAGAGGCGGGGGATGGCAACGTCGATGATGTGTGGCTTCGCGGAGAGCGTCATTTGCAGTGGCGATTTGCTGCAGCAAGGCAGCCAATAGTTTTAGTAGCACTGTGGAGGGGTAATTGACAATATCAAGTACGGGCGGAGATGGAGGAGGTGTGGATGTCTGAGCCACTGGAAGGGGCGGCTGGCTAGTGACCAGACGAGGTTGGGATGTACCGCAAGCACTTGTCCTATCTTGGTTGGTTGATGCAGGTTCCAGAACATCGCGGGCAAGGCCGCGTCGGGATGAGGCAGACGTGCTTTTACGAGAGGCAAAATGTGACCTGGGGGAAGAAGATGATGAGGCCGCGGATACGGAATGCGACCGCGCGATGCTATGATTCTTCATGGGTTGTTTGTCTTTCCCGCGCCAGCTCTGGGTTGGCGGGCGAGAGGTATGATACGGTTGGCTGCTGGCAAGAGCAAGCATAACGCTGAGAAGCGCCTCAAGTGGTGCGCAGTACAACGGCGAGAGCTATGGCTAGGCACAGCTTGTGGTCAGTCGAGCAACCATAATAAACCAGTTGACAACACGCTCACAGCTTCCGCAATCACGGTTCTATGTGTGAATATGCTACAGACAATTTTCTAATAGATGTACAGAGGGCCAACAAGTAATCAGCGGTGCAAAGGGTGGGCGGCCAGTTTGGATGCGTAGATTTGGTCCAAATTAGGACCGGCAACGGCCGGCTGTTACTGGCGTCCATCTTGTTTGTCTTGCGCTCGTGGGCGAAAGCCATGAATGAATCTGTCTCATTGGCAGAGTTCATATCGAGCTATCCTTTTCCCGCATTCGTTCTTTCTGCGAACGCGGACCCTGGTGTCTACGGTCCGTCATTGTTACCCGTATTCACCAATATACCCTTCCGGGCACTGTTCGTTGGCTCTGAGGCAGCGACGGAAGAGTCTGCGGCAAATGCGTGGATATATTCTCTATCGACTGTCTCGATGGCAAAAGCGTTTTCTCTTTGGCTTGTACCATCACCTAATCAAGACAAGAAAGCGCCATACCCCCTTGTCATCGAGCTCAACCTTGCATGGGCGCCTCGTGACCTGTCTCTCGTCAAATTGCAGCTTGTTCAGACTCACTGCGGTGACGGCGGCTGGGTCATCACATCTGTTCCCCTCAGCCCACTTCCTCTACCCAACTCCTCGCCGGCGGTTGAGGATGCAACCCCCATACGAAGACCTGTATTGACCGACCTGCGACTAGCTGATCTCCCTCAGCCGCGGGTCATCCCCGGCTCCGCCCCTGGTAGCTCAACCGCAGATTGTTTCCGACCGGTCTCGGAAAACGCCGCTGAGAGCCCAAAGGACTTTGAGCCTGTCCATTCTCATTATGAGGAGATAGCTCGCTTGATGGACGGATATCCCTGGGAGAACACTGTTCTCGGTCCCAAGCATTTGTGGCCCGAGTCGATGAGGAACATAAGTACGTCATTCAATATAATCTATTGAATGCACCACTGACTGACCAATTCAGTTTCGATCATGCTGCACACTCCATATCCTTGCGCGATTTGTTAGTGCACTAATCTCATTCGCGGACTACTTGCGTTTACATGAGTTCTAAACAGGGTATGGGCCTGAGCTCAACGTATTTTATAATGCACCTTACGCCGAACTGGCTGGCAACAAACATCCTGCGCTTTTTGGCACTGCAGGCGCTGTCGCTTGGCGTGAAATATGGGACCAGTAGGTCTATTGAACACACACGATATTCGCTTCCTAACAATCCTGGAAGGATCGGTCAGCATACTACTAGCGTCTTCCGCGGCGAAGCCGTTGCACGCCAAGATGACTTGCTGTTCTTGAACCGCCTCACCGAACGGAAATTACCTGAAGAGACTTACCACGTGGGTCCCTCTTTACTTCTCAGCTACATTTCATGTCAAAATGCTTCCATTTCGTAGTCTTGGTCTTGGGTACCTATCCCAGGCCCTGATGGTACTGTTGTAGGCTTGTTCAACTTCAACTTCGAAACGACATTAAAAATTATCAATGCACGTCGATTGAAGGTATTGCGGAATATCTGTGAGCGTGTTATGTTGGCACCCACCATCAAGGTCTTCGGGCGTGCTCTCCTTGAAGTTCTCAGTGACGTCCAGTACGAGGGCCCTTTCGCAGCTCTCTATAGATGCACTGTGACATCTAGCAATGATAAGGCGGGACCCACAAGCGACGGCTCTGACTCTTCACCGTCTTCATCTGGAAACCATTCCCTTTTCGACTTCAGGATTAATCTTATCGGGTCATTAGGCATTCCTGGGAAAGATGATGGCATCGCGCATCCCATGTTCCCACCATCGTTCTCCGCCAAAATGACCACCGGGCACGCAATTCATTCTAGCGAGCATAGCCCTCGATGTGAGCAACCGTTAGAAGACTTGCGTTCCTCCCAAGGCACCCCATCAAGTGGCACTACTTCACGGACATTGTGCGGCGACGATGCACGTCCGCATTCTTCTGGACGTTGTTTTGATTGGGCCCCACTGATCGCGAAAGCAATGAGAATGGGCTATGCTGTCCACACTCCAAACCTTCCGCCCGATCTTATGGACGACGTTGGGCGAGAACGGGGGTGGAAAGATCGCGTCCGAGAAGCCGTGGTTATCCCCATCGTTAGCGAAGACGACAACGCCGATACAGCCGTCCTCATACTCGGGATCAACACCCGCCGGCCGTACAACGAAATATATTCGAACTGGATCGACGTAATGCGTATGACACTTGGCTCGGCCTTACATGCAGTGCTCGGTCGAGAGGCGGAAACTCGGCGGGCTGATCAGTTGGCTCAATTAGATGCCGCGAAAACTGCTTTCTTTTCAAATGCGTCGCACGAGCTGCGCACGCCTCTGACGCTCATCGATGGTCCGCTGAACGAGGCTTTAGCTATGGTCGACGATCGACATGTAAAGGCGCGGCTTGCTCTCGCTGCGCGCAATACCGCGAGGTTGAGCCGGCTAGTGGATTCCCTTTTGGACTTTTCTCGAGTGAGTAACGTAACCCGCTCGTTCCCGCTTCATATGCTAATGTGATTCATAGATTGAGGGTGGCAAACTTACGGGACGATTTCGGCCTATGATTCTAGGTCACTTCACTGCGGACCTTGCCTCGCTGTTCCGAAGTATCATAGAAAAAAACGGTATCGGATACATGTGGGTTTGGACCCAATGCCATTAGCGTCTTATCCCGCTCACACTATCTCAAGAGTGGATTGCGATATCGACGATCAATCAATTGTCTATGTCGACCCCGAGATGTGGGAAAAGGTTGTCTTCAACCTCATAGGTAAGTGTAAGGGAATGGCGTGAAGTAATTTATAAACTGGTGTCGATTGTAGGGAACGCATTCAAGTACACTCTTGAAGGGATAGTTACTGTCAGGATGCGGTGTTCACCGCAGTATGCTACATTCCAGGTCTCCGATACCGGCGTCGGTATTCCCCCTGAAGATATCGATCGGAGTCAGTGAGTTTCATCTCGAAGCGTCACGGCTACTGACCATCCCGCACAGTATTTGATCGCTTCCACCGCGTTACTGTCAGTAAATTCGAACTTCAACGCGTGACGAGTCGCTGATCGCTGCCTTCAAAACAGGCAATATCGCGAAGCTATGAAGGGACAGGCATTGGTCTGGCACTAACTCGAGTATGACATCTGTCGTCGACGAGATACCAACATTTGATACCTCCCGTAGGAGCTGGTCCGATTGCATGGCGGACACCTAACCGTGGCATCCCAATATAAACGCAATGATGACGATAAGGCACACGGTTCAACATTTACTGTCAATATCCCTATGGGCTATAATCACATTCCCAGACGCTATATAGATGATACTGCCTCAACATCCGTGCCCCGCCGGTCGTACGCTCGAGGGATTATTGATGAAGCAGCACAGTAAGCGCGCTGTCATCACGGTGATAATGCTGTCTTGCTCACAACAGTATTCATCGCAAGATGGGGTCGCGGTACTGTACCCGATGTTCAGACGCTAGGTGAAGTGGGCGACGAGGCGCCAGCTAACTCGTCATTGGCGGATTATGGCTCTGTTTTCTTCAAAAAAAACGATGTGGTACTAGTTGGTAAGTCATTTCACGAATTAATATTGCGAATTGCGGATGAAATGTCCATGTCCATTTACAGTTGACGACAATGTGAGGATCGGCCGCATAGTATGGGAGATCAAAATCTGATTCGTTATATTCTGTTTGCAGACGGACATGCGTCGTGTCAGTACAAACTTTTCTCACTACCCATGGGCGGATTTGGCTGATTATGAGGCCCACACAGTATATCCGATCCATGTAAGACTGGCGCTATCAAGCTAGCTGGCCAATACTCACCCCAATTTAATCAGTTTTAGCGACCATTGTACTGTAGCAGAAGCATGTCATGGCCAAGAGGCCCTTGATTTGATGACGTCTGGTCGGGTAAAGCCAGACATTGTCGGTAAATGGATGCAGGATGCCTCACCGATTCGCGCGCTGACTGTATCACCAGTAACGGACCGAACGATGCCAATCCTCGACGGAGACGGGCTCTTGCAAGCCATGCATTCAAAGTTGGAACTCCGTTGGATTCCAATAATCATGGTTACTGCGGATGCGGTACGTCGGCTTTCTGGTTGCCGTCACATAACATATCTAAGCCCCTATCAAGAGTGAAGAGGCTCGACTGGACGCCCTGTTATCGGGCGCCGACGACTATATTTCGAAACCGTTTACTGCTAAGCAATTGCTCGGCAGAACGCACCTACAGATGCAAATAGGCAGGCGAAAGTTGCAGCTCGAAGCTAAATTCGAAGCAAGATCCCACGAACTTCGAGTACGTCTATCAACGTTAGGTCAACTTGCCACAGGTCCTCAGTCATTTACCTTTTAGATCTTGTCCGAGCTCGCCCCTGTCGGGTGAGTTGTCCTTATCGGCGTGATACTGCAGGTATTCATTGTCGCTCACCGCGAAGGATTTTTCGTGCCGACACATCCGGGCAGTGAGTGTAGCCTCAGGTTTCGCCTTACACATTCCCCTAATGACGTTCCCTTTCCAAGTATCATTTGGGGTAAGATGCATCAGGATGATAACAGCCACTTGCACTTAGCATTTGTCTAAAAGCGAATCCAGTGTGGCACGAGCTTACTGGACGTGCCGTTGAGTCGGTAAGTATTCAGTCTGACCTGGCCCCTAGCCGCTTTACTCACACATTTGTGTCAGATATGTGATTGGCTGACTTGCATTGTGCCCGAAGATCGCCAATCTGTTCAGCAGGCCTGGAGGAAGCTTTGTGAGCCTCTCCAACGTCAACGCTTGGTCATGGTTTGGTTACCAGCTGCATCAAATTTTCCGGTACTCATCCCACATGCAGGAATTCAGTTTCATTGCTGGTCGCTGCGTTCAAGCACAGGTTCGAAATCCCGCTGATTCAATGAATGCTTCTTAAGATTCTCAGCGACGTTCGTAGTTCAATATCCTTGATGTTAATGCCGTTGGAACCCCCAGCATTCTGGGTGCGTGTAATGTTTTCCCCCCGTGCCTATCACGGATGTGGACTCGTCAATTCTTCAGGTACATTGACAGATATCAGCGAGCGAAGAATGCTTCAGCAAGCCCAGCTTGATCATGCCGAGGAGCGCGAGGCCGCGGCGCGCCACCAGGCCGAAGAATCAGAAGTCAGACGACAAGAAGCGGAAGAGCGCCGCAGAGCTCAAGAATTACTCATTGACGTCACATCACACGAACTGAGGCAGCCTGTTTCAGCTATACTGAACTGCGCAACGCTGGTTCGGTCTAACTATCGTATTCTCATGAATAATATTTTAGAATCATTCAACAACCAATCAGGATTCATACCCAGCGCCGAACTGTTTGCATCTATGGAAGAAGATTTAGAGGCATTGGGTCAGTGCTTCTTAATTTTTTGTACGTGGGGTCATGCAAATCCTTCACAGATGCTATATATCAATGCGGGCTGTCGCAGGAGCGCATTGCGAACGAGTGGGTCACTTTTATTGTAATGCTTTATGGCATTGTGCTTATGCAGAACATGCGTCTCTGCAGCGTCCTGGTATGTTTATGACGCATCAGGGTACAACTGGTATCATATCGTCAGAGAATGTTTCCTGGTGGTTACACTATGGCAGATAGTGAAGGACAACAAATTTGCAACCCTCCACAGTTCAGGACTTGCCAGCATCGTGGGCGTGGCTACCCTGATATTCTCCGGACTCATGAGGTGGAATGGGTTGGAAATTTGTCGCTATCTAGCCCAGCTTGCCATGGCAACAAACCGTACAGATCGAAATTCTCTGACGATATGAAACAGCTGTAAAAAGTAGCGGCCACTGACTCTTTGATTTTCAAGTCACTGTCTCGGATGCAGCTCGAGGTAGGTGATAACAATGAATGACTCGTTTCTGTCACTAATGTGACTTACCGCGCAGGTTCTCTCGATACTTCCCGTCAAATTCTCCCTGGCCGACGAAGTGAAGCGGATCTGCTCTTTATTCCAGAACGAGCTGCGCATGTACGCTACAAGACGGTCGCCGGCAAGGAGAGATGAAACGACTCATTGTACACTGCTCTAATTCAGGAAGGACGTTACCTTTTCGCTTGGCATCGGGAGCTCGTTAGCTGCACATGGGATCCACGAAATATGCCTGGATAAAGTAAGTCTCCATGCACTTATCTGGTTTCTCTTTCAATAAACATGTCAAAAATAGGCCCGATTTGCACAGAGTAAGCATTTCAATTACTCCGGTAACGACGCAATAAGCTTATGCAAATCGTCCAGTCGTTACGAATTTGTTAAGCAACGCTATCAAGGTCCCCGACACCGGCTTCTCCTGGGGAATAGAATACCACCTGACTTCTACCCAATCGTTTCCAGTTTACAGATATCACCCCTATGGGTCACCGTGAAATACATATGCAATTAGAGGTTTCTACCCAAGCCCCCAAGATCAACACCTGTTTGCCGCCAGATGTACTCTCACGGCCGATGGAATCGCACGACGGCCCGATTTTTGTTTTCGTGTCGGTGCGTGTGGGTCGCTATTGCAGGATGAATGCCTTGTGTCTGAGCGTTGATGTTATTAGGTTAAAGATTCTGGTCCTGGTCTGAAGTGAGGCGCACGACACTGGCTGATCGCTGGGATACTAAATCTAGCTGGTTTGTAGACCGGAAGATTTGGCACTTCTCTTCCAACGTTTCGCCCAAGGCAGTGTCAGTCAATGTATTGGTTTCTAGCTTGTCGCACAATTCTAATCCATCTTGTAGAATTCGCACGAAGGTCCGGTCTGAGCCCCTGCTGACGATAGGAATTGCGGACTAAGGTTTCAAACTAACATAGTCTTTGGCGGATCTGGGTTGGGGCTTTTCGTTTCGCGCAAGCTTTGCGAACTGATGGGTAAGCTTATCGTGAAGGAACGCCGCAAGCATGTGGCTAACGATCTCCCGCTGTAGGAGGCAGAATTGAAGTGGACAGCAAATACGGTAAGTGTTGTGATTTGCACTGTAGTGCGTTTCTGAACCGCGCATTATTTGCAAGGTCAAGGGGCGACGTTTCGGTTCTTCGTTCAAGGAGCTGTCCAAAAATATCCTGCGCCTGACAGAAACATCGAGCACGTGCGAGCTCCTCCGTTGCACCAAGTTCTCCCCGTCCCCCCGCCCAAGTCATTAAGGTGCGCACGCAGGCTTAGCATCCAAATTGCTGACTCAACTGCGCGTCCAGAGTCCTCATAACAGAGGACAATCAGGTATTTGGCAGCGATATCGTGTCTCCTTATAATGTCACTCAATCCTCCGACTCAAGATCAACCAGGCGGTGCTCAAGTCAGTCTGTTGGCCACACGATTGACGCAACTATGATTGACGTTCGCGCAGTCGCCAGCTTAGACAAGCGGGATGTCAGAATACCCTGGCATCAAATGGGGCCGAAGCGCTTGAGGCAATTAAGAGCCTTTACGAAGATGCTGAGACCATGTTTGATGTCATCCTGATGGGTTAGACCTTTCGTTTCTCGTGCCAGCAACTGTTAATTTGAATGGTCTTCGATAATTAGACTGTGAAATGCCTGTAATGTGTGTTCACCATCGTAAACCGTTGGGTCATGGTAGTGGATACTAAATTTAACGCTCCTGAAGGAACGGATATACTACCGTCCGCGAGATTCGGAAGATGGAATCCCAAGGGCTTTTCAGATGTCGGAACTTCGTAATTGCTTTGACAGGTCCGTCGCTCGCCAATCATATTTGTTCTCATTATTAATATTCCACGGCCAGGCAACGCGAGGCAGGCCCAGGCACGTATTTGCCCCGCCTTGATTCTAACGACGCTCCCGTTAAGTTCACACATATGCTGATAGGTTCAGAGCGCTCTGGATGCTGGAATGGATCATGTTATTGTCAGTCACACACTATGAATCCTTTGCCCTCGTTCAGCGCTGATTGGCTTCGTAGATAAAAGTATGGATAGTCAGAGCACTTAGACGTTTTCACTTACGGCTCTTCCGGTAATTTAGCCCTATAGGATTGACGAGCTACTTCAGACAATCCGTCAACAGGCGTTCGCGATTATACAACCCACCCAGCCGCCACTCTGATGCCATGCATGGCACATCATCGTTCATTGCCCTCCCGAATCCGGGTGCCATGTCGTGCACGCCCTGCGTATTCCTGATAGGGATCTGCGAGTCCTGTTGGTCTCAGGTCTACACGCTTTGCCTGCCATATCATGGACCGCTTTCCCCTATGCTGTCAGTTTATATTATAATACTGTCGTGCTGCTTGTTGTAAATCCGTCTTCCTGCCTCTAGGTTCTATAACATTTCTGTTTGATTCTTTGAACCGGGATTGCCGAGATTAGGCGCCAGCTCGACATGAAGTATCCAAAAGCATTCTGCGAGGCCGGCAAGAACAAGCTCCATCGATTATATTATCAGTGAGCCTGAGTGAGGGCATTAATTATTAGTGGTACGGGTTCGCACGTGATCACATCCATCTGGCCTGGCAATCACGATGACCTTCGGCGTCATCCCTCAACAAACTCTAGTTACAAAGTGTTGAAACCAGCTGACAGTTCACACTCAACCCTGTTTTGCAGCTCGCTTGTTGGGGGCCACAAGGTTGTGCTGCCAATGAGAATCTCGTTGCGGCTTCAAATTAGGTCATTCTACCGGCGGTGACTGTGTCGCTGCGATGAACATAGGAGTCGTCATTCAACATTGTGTTTTTATGTTAAGAATTGTCACATGGATTGCATCTCAATGACAGTATTGATCGTAATCAAACGCACTCCTGCAAACATACATAGCACGAACGGGAATGACCCCGTTGAGAGAACGCCAACAGGATTAGGCGCTGAAGATAGAGATAAGGGACGATCTAGTCAGTGGAGGCCACAACAGGGAACTCGAACACTACGTCCTTGCCAGTGAGACGGCGATAGACAGAGGAGAATGAGTCTAGTTTGTACTCCAAAGATGTTGCATCCTTCGAATCCAAGAACCTGACATGACGCAATAAAATTGAACACAAACTCGTCGCGTGCAGTCAAGAAATCAATATACTCACACCCTCAGAAGCTTGGAGCCATCTATAGCAATTCGAGTGCGCTTTCCAACAATATCGGTGGGATAAACGAGATCCTCGAGTATTTTATCATGTACAGAGGTGAGGGTGCGGCTGCGAGGTCGTTTTTGCCCTGCACGCGCTTTCCGGGTCTCTTTCCGGAGAATTCGGCGTTGTGCAACAAAGACAACATGCCTATCCGCAAACTTTTTCTCTAACTCGCGTGTCAGTCTGGAAGCAACAATTCGTGAACTAGAAATGAGCCAATGAAGAGGATCGTATATATCAAGACATCTACGCACCGCTGCTGGACTTTGTGGAAGGCCTTGAGTTGAGGCACGGGAACGAAGACAACAATGGCTTTTTTCCCTCCTCGTACGTCAACCTCCTTGGCGGCCGAAATTTGGAGAGGGCGGAGTTCGGTTTTCAGCTCGGGAACGGTGTTCTCGAGGTCAACAAGGGCTTGAGCGACATCGATTTCGATAGGTTCTGGCACCTTGCGCGGCGCGTTAGCGGTACGTACGATCTTGGCCGCAACCTGTGCCGACATGCTGAGCGATTTGAAGACGTGCGAGCACAGAGCAGAGCAAAATAATCAGTTTACAGTCTCATATCGTAGGCAAACGCAAACAAAGCACAAAGGTCTTTCGAGACACGTATACTTTGGGAGATTTGCGAGCAGGGCCTCACCTTTTGGGGAGGACGGGGAAGAGGTAGGAATACGATTAGCGCTTACAGTTTTGGCACGTGAGGCGTCTTCCTTTCTAGGTAATTTCCCCAGTTCTCACCAGCTCACCAGCTGCTTGGGAGGAAAGGGTTATTACGACCCAACCTATTTGCTTCATCGCCTCACTGAGCTTTCATATGCCGCGTCATAATAATACACTATGCATTTCGAAGCATTTTTGGTGTGGTGCCATGATGCGAAGAAAATACACCTTTGGGTTAAGAGATTGCCTATATTGGACTAGGGCTTAATTAGTGCAATGTCGGGTAAATACGCTTCGTCGAAAGGGGGAAGTCTGAAGTGGCTCTATAGTGGCTCCCCAATTTCCAAACTGCTTTCGCTTGTGTAGCATCAAGAACGTTGCGTCGACGTCGACGCCATTTTGAGATTGCGATGGTGGCGAATGATACGAGAGGCGAGACATTTGGGGTTCTGCTCCATGCCCAGAATGTGATGGGTCGCGACGACATGTATGGGGCGTGCATGCAGTGTTCCGGTCCGATGCACGAGCTCAACAGGACGGTCTCAACGTATTTGTACCCAAAATATACGTCAAACTACCCCAGCCAGCCATAGTGGAACCGGGAATAATCCACGAATTGCAAAACGTTGAGGAGGCCATAGATCCCGCCACCACAGAGAAATTATCAATGCTCCAAAACGAGAGCCTCAGTCGCGGCCTATCCTTGGTGACGCGAGGCACATTGTACTGCCTAACGGCTTGAATCAGCCTCCTGTATAAGAATTTATCGGATGGTTGTGCGCCTAAAAGTGAAAATAGAATCGGAGCGGAGTCACGCCTGCACAAGATATCGCATGGAATCCAGTAAGACAATTATAGACGATTGAGGTGATATGCACCCGAGACTTGAAAGCTGTATAGACACGCGCGCGTATGACAAAGGTCGGGACTCGCACAATCAACTTGGAACAACTCACGGGCCCTCCAGATCTCATGCATTAGCGCATTACTGAAACAAGGTCCATTCGTACCGCACGCTCGTCCCGATTTTTAGAGGCAATACATGGCATCCACAGCGCCTGATGGAGCGCCAGGGCCTATTTCGTCGATAGTTGTTTGTTGGTGGGGACGCAGTATTTAAAGTATTCAATTGAACTCAAACCGTGCAGCAACCGGGGGGTTAACTGACGTCCCCTGCAGCGCCTTTATGGGGAGGCTAATCATTTCAGCCTTTTTTGCATATTGCTTGAGTGAGATAAGAATGTCCGTGCATCTATGCCAGTTCGAGAGCTCAATAGAGTCGTGTAACAGTCCCTCTTGTTTTATGGGCGGCTCTTCCATCTCCTGTGTGTCCGATCAGGCCATCGTCGCGCGTCTCGAAGCTGGGAACTCAGTCGTTCGTGCGTACAAGTGTGTCAAATCATGCATCTCAGGCCCCAGTCTCGTATTGATAACGGAATTTACAGGATTGATGTGCTGTTCCTCTCGCACGGCCCCCCAGACCTGACACATACGTCCTTCTTAAAGTTCAGTATCATCATCGATAGAAGACGGTCGCCATCAACAGCGCACTTATACCAATCAGTATTGCCATGGTCGAGACTGCTGCAGCTGTCAGCGTTTCCCCAGTCAAATTTGGCAACCTTGGTGACAATCTAAGCCTACCATGGTTCAATCGTGCCGACGCAGCTTATTCTCGAGCGAGAGACATCCGAACGATGAATGTTCTCTACATGTGCGCCTCATTCGCCGAAAGGGCACCGAGAATACCTTCGACATTGTGCCATGCACGGCATTCGGTTTTACGCCTTCTTACCATCGTGCTCCATCCTGACTCAGATACTGTACCAACATTTGAGATCCCTTATGCCGAGTCTCTGTCCCCTTCGACGACATGTGTGGAGGAGTGGGGTCCTACTCCCCATCATCAGACATTATGTTGCCAAGTTGGTGCTTATTCCGGGAGTCATGTTGGTCCTGGCATTTCTTCTGCGACACCTTTCGAGACGACCCGCTAACGGCGCCGGCGAGAGGGTTCATCTGATGCTTGAAGATCCTTTCTGCATGGCGCGGCGTGCCTGCAGCACAGTCAGTGCACCCATACGGAAAGACGCTCCTTTCCTGCTTCCTGTGGGGATATACCGCCCAACCCTTGTCGCTGAAAACGATGTTGATAGGCAAGCCCGCGAAAAAAAAGTGTATCCAGGGGGAAAAACCCGTAGCTTAATATCGCCTGTAGCTGTATACCTCGTGCAGTGTTACAATACTAATACGCTCGTGATTCCGCAGCAACCGCAGGATGCTCGGGCGGGGCCCTGGAATTCCGAGAACGATTTAATGTCACTAGGACGACTGAATGCAAACCTGGTGGAACTTTTTGGAGGGTTACGGTACTAGACGGGATGGCGGAACCTATGACAATCACTCGGTCTTTTGGGTGAAAGGACTATCGTATTAGCGTTCAAGTACCTTGAAAAAGCCGGTCCCGGTCCCGCGTTCCAAAACTACGCTGCGACCAATGAATAGAAGCGAATTATGAGCCTCTGGAAATCGGACTCTGCGCACTGGAAACTCGAGCACAAGAGTGAATAATGTGGTCCGAACAGAATAGAACAGGACCAACAAGAGAACACGGAAAATTGACATGAACGAAAAAGGAAATATATTTGGGGTTGTTGATCCCAACATTTGGCCAGCGCTTATTTTGTCAAAGCGCCAGCGCGCACTGGTGGACACTTACCACCTTCGGTGCTTAACATATGCCCCTATTTGCATCCAGCGATTACGTTACTTTATGTCATCAACTCTCAGATGGGCTAATAATCTGTCTATTCTGAGTCCTGGAAGCGAACAATCAGGGTAAATTGGGCTCAGTTGAGCACTGCGGCCAAGTTGGTGCATTCCAGGATTGTGGTGCCCATCTTGCCCAACGTCACAGTCGTATTCAATGCTCTACAGAAAGAGCCTTGGTGGCGAAACTTGGACTGTCTGCCTCGATTGTAAGTACCAATGATCGCTCGCAGTTGATCAATTGCTTCTGCAGATGGCCGCGCAGCACGTCACGTATGTTGTTTTTCGCTAATGACAAGGATAGGCTACATAGGAGTTCCCTCTTACTCTCGCGACGCGGCTCGCCGCGCGGGCTCCGCAAATCGGTGGCAAGCGGTGAGGGTATGGTGTCGCATGTCACAGTGATGAGGCGCGTTGAGGGCCTCGCAACAACGGATGCACATGTACCCTGTGCCTTACACTAGACCCTTCATATAGGTGATTCGGATGCCAGGTGTGATGCAGGGGGCCTGAATTATGATGAGTAGGATTAATTTGGGTACTCGCCTACATGTTTGGTCTCAGCGTGCAATCTGAGAGGGTGAATGGAAGCTGAATGGTTGATTTGGACGTTTAGCACGGATTTCGAGACAAGGCCCTAGGCTACGAGACAGTACTTTGAATGGAGCCCAGAAACGATCGAAGATCTTATTGATCGGAGCTTCCGACCGCGCGCGTCGGCGTTAAACCATCCCGAAACGGAGTCAAGGCGTCCGAGTGGCTAAACTAGTGAAGCATTTCAACTAATCGCTGCAGGTAAGCTACCGAAACATTGGCGACGGTGAATATTCTCAGCTTCTATTCCGAGTCCGAGACCGAACGTTAACGAATGCGGAACTGACCTAAGACATCGGAGCGGACCTTGCCAACAGGGAAGGGTGGTTGTGCGGGAGGATGCGTGGATCGGAGACAGCACTTGTTTCTCCCCTTGGTGCCATTGTCCAACTTGTCTTGATTCAGTCAGCGCTTTAGAGAAAATCAAAACGTCGAACGCTCATAACTCCAGAGAGCCCTCTGTCTTCCACCTGCTCTATCACAACTTCGCCACTGATTTCTCTACTGGGTTTATCCCTTGAATCCTGCGTTTCGCATTCGCTCCCAGGCGCTCCCCGGCAGCATTTCCCTACATTCGAGCAATGGCAAATCAACCCTCCCGTTCATCGTCCGGCCTCGCGGCAAATCGTCGTTCTTCGCACACAGCCCCCAGGACGGACCGAGACGGCGCCGCACTGCTTAAGGTCAGCCCTTTGCCCGGAGCGACGTCCATAACTTTCATTTCACACACTGCTCGAAAGCGTACCTGTCAGACCTGCGGAAAAGTTGTTTGCAGAGCGAGCGATCTTTCCCGGCACATGCTCATCCACACCGGCATCAAGTAAGTAGCGTGTGCTGAATTCCACAAATGCCTCACCGACACGTCCTCAAACAGGGAACATGTATGCCGGCAATGCAGCAAAGCATTTACCCAGAAAAGTGCCCTCAAGACGCACATGAACACCCAGTACGCAACGTGCTAAACTACTCCATAACTCATCCAAGTGACTCATATGACCATTCTAGCACCGGTGCCACACCGTACACCTGCGAATATTGCCACAAGGCGTTCCGTGACCCATCTGTCAGGTCGCGCCACATAGAAGAACAGCATTTACAGAAGAAGACGTTACACGAGTGCAGTATTTGCGCCGAGCGCGACGACGGTAACAGCATGTAAGCGCATTCACTTCATTCCGGACATGCTCGACTCGAAGCGGGACTTCTAACGCTTGTATTCTTTGTATTCTCAGCAAATACAGGCGAAGAGACGTCCTTCGAAGACATCTCAAAACAAAGCATGGAATCACCTTGTCCGTATCATACCCTAGGCCCCGCAAAGTCTCAGCCAGGAGGGCGAGCTGTAGAACGCGCACTACGATGTCTCAGGCGCCCGCATCGCCTGGCGTGCATTCTGCTATTCAGGATCAGGACGATTCCGCAATACGAAAGACGCAGCTGGACCAGCTGCGCCCTAGTCGCCGTTCGGCCCTCCGCGCGACTGAGAGGCTCGCCTCACTCATACGAAAGGAGGCAGATCCATTGACTGTCATTGACGATGACGACGATGACACAGGCGACACCCAAACTGACGCAGCTCCCACTGGCGTACCCATATTCGACCCATCGTATGCTCTAACGCCCTCGCCCCCTACGAAAAATGAAGCACAGGATGTACTGCGCGATGTGCCTCCTCGAGACCGTTCGTTTGCTTACGCCGAGCTGCACAGCTCCCTCAATGGCTTGAAAGCGTATCGCCGGCGGCGCTCGAGTCTTTACCTCATGTCGCCGGCCTCCCCTGACATCCTCGCTGGCATCCAAGATTCCACCCAATTCATGCGAGATAGAGCTCCATCGTCCAATCCTCCTCCCCTCTGTATTGACCCCTCCATCCTGCAACGCCCTGAGCGCGATTACAGCACCCGCCTCGAGCCTGTCTTATTCACAGAGCCGGTTCTTGTTCCTCCGTGTGCAAGTCTGACTCTTCGCGGTGCGCTCACATAAAATGTTCATACCACATGGTTTTCCTCCGCGTCCCGAAGCTGCGACGCGTTTCGGCTTCCTCCCTACCCTGCATTTTGTTTCCTTACTTTATCCATTGCGTATCTACCATCGTCATCCTCTTTTGCAAGGATGGAAGTACCTCATCAACATTTGCTCCAAATTGTAGTTTCGATGTGCTCTTGTATCTGTGGAATTGAAACCTTAGACGATGTTTGAAGAAACTCTTTATTGCACGCGAGTCATATGAAGTGACCCGAGTCGCTCAAGTTCAGAAATGAGGAGCTGATGCCAGCAGCAAGCTCTTCCATGGGCTCCACATCTGTCATCTATCATCTATCGTGCCATTTGTATATCCAACACCGACTCCGTCTCAGCCGGTGTTCAGAGATTCCGATCGAGAAAAGTCAGTGCGTAAAGCACGAATATTCTGTGGATATAATATGTGTTTATCAGAATCTGCCACCAATAGGCTGTTCGCCCCTGTTCATTCACACCGGCTTCACACTGGCAGGATACGTTGATCGAGATTTTCTGGTCGGAGGGAGAGCACGTCGGCCAGCGCCAAAAACAAAACCATGTGAAGATAGTGTATTTGATCGAAGAGGCTGAACGTGAGGGACAGAAAGGCTTGGATCTACTTAATCAGAGGTACGCAATACGTTATCAGTGCCCTCACACGTTTCGTTGTCATTCTGGTTTACAGTGTATGTCGGCTTGACAAGATTGGCTCTCTTTCAGACTGGGAAAAGGCGACAATGAATGAAGAGGTACAAGAGTTAATAAAGCATTATTTTCGGTGATGACAATCCAGCGGAGTGGTGTTTATCATGGTATACTACGCGTCGATAGTTTGTTTCTTGGTCTCAAGGAGGCGGACATACTTATGAACTCTTATTACATCCCTCAGCAGGACAACATCACGAACACCGAGGTCAGTGAAGGTGTCTTAGGCCCTTCTTGGAAACAGCGAGCCATTGGTCCTGCATCCGGCTTTCGAGTTTCTATCATAATGTACATAGATTCGACGTACAACATTCAACTGGGGGCGTGATCTAGGCGGCGGGCGCTGTCAGAATGTGAGGACATCGGCCACCGTGCGAATTGGGGTTCCGTGCTCATCAGCGAAAGTCTGCTCAAGAGTTCATCAGCAAGCTGAATAACGGATCTGGCAGAAGACAATGGGCTGTTTGTCTCGGACCTTGGCTAGTAGAATCCTTTCTGTGTCCATGTCCATCTCCACCCAATCACATGTCCACGTTGGCTCTAGTAGCTTCGTTCTGAGATACGGAAGCCTAGCATTGATGATCCTGTCTTGGAATCCCCATACTCCCGGTTCATCAACCCCGCCGACAGCCCGAGGGCCGCTCATAAGATCAACTGTGGATATGTAATTTGGGGTTTGTGGGTTCTGTTCGGCGTCGTCGACGGTCGAACATGCGGGCCACGGAGCTGGCAACAAATATCTTCGCACCCTATCCTGGTTGAAATCTAGTAGATCAACACGCCACGATGGCGGACCAATGTGGCTATTGCCTCGCAATGCAAAGACAATGCGAAACCCGTGGGGATACCAAAAATTGCCCCATCGGATGTCGGTCCCCATGCCATATAAACAGCTAGCATTCTCCTCACCCCAGAGTCGCCATGGCACCCAGTCTGTGTCATAGTGTGCGAGCAACGTGCTCGCCCGCGTGAGGAAGACATATGAGTAAGGGATGTCCCACTGTGCTACGTCGAAGAAAGTGTCAAGGATTAGGGCGCACAACCTGTCGCTGTCGTGTGGTCTGAATGGTTTCGGTGACGCCATACTGGGCACTTTCCCGTCTCGTTCGTTAATCATACACGTGAGCGTGTTCTGCTGTTCCGGGGATTGCATCCAGACTCGCCTGTTCGTTAGACTCGAACAGCAGGTGAACTCAACCGTCGAAAGTTGCGGATTAAGAGGTGGGAGGAAGAAAGTGCGAAGCAGGCGTGGCACGGGGATCCCGTCTTCGTCACGCTCCAGTGCGCCCGAAAAATCGTACACTTTCACAATTGCATTCAGGTTTCCGCTGGGGAACCGGTGGATGACCGGTAGCATAAAGGCGCTCGAGGACAGAAGACTTAAGTCAGTGTATACATCCCCATCCGTATGAGGCAGCATAAGTCGCTTTTCATGGCTTAATTAACAAGGAAAAGATGCAAAAGCGTTTGATGTACTTACGAAGTCCAGCTCGCCCGATATCCAATTCCAGAGGAGAATCACGGAAGTGCCTCGATCTCTGTGAGAATGCGCAACACCTTGCCCTGGCGCATTTCCATCATAAAGTTCGACAAGAACATAGTTCCCAATCATCATTGTCCGGACAGTAGCCAAAGGCACCCCTGGAGGGTACTTCAATAGGTCCCCCGTGTCAAGGACGGGCCTTGCGGCGAGAGGGTGATCCATCTTGGGATTGTGCAGCCATCGCAAATGAAATTGCTTTCGCGAACGAAAACTGTCATCGCTTCTACAAAACACTCATTGGAATCATGATAAGTTGAGATAAGAGGATCACGAACTTACCTGGACTCACATATAAGGAGCTCGTTATCTGCGTCAAAGAAGCAGTCTTCGAATGAGGCGTCGTCGTTGTAAGTCGCAGACCCCAGCTCAAGTCCAGAGGATGATATTATGGAGGGCAACTTATCGCATGACATGACGAGTTGATTCCCTATGCCTCGGGAGCGCTCTCCCGCATCTATACCAGCGAGCCTGAGTCGATCATTGGGATGGCAACTGAACGAATCAAGTCGCCGGAAATGCAGCGAACTCCAGGCTGTCTCTTGACATAGCAGAGAATCAAGGCGTTGAGCAGCGGCCTGCGGAAAGAACTCGCCATCCCCGTCTACTTTTCCATATATGCCTAGCCAGACGATATAGCGCAATGTCACAGATTGAGTGATTGCCGTGTGCCAGGCACGACAAACCTGGCCAAGTTTAATTTCAGGAATCAGGTTACATCCGGAACAGGACAAGTCCAGAGACACACAGCGCGGCATATCACGATATCTTTGTAATCAAGCGCGTGCAGCACATGAAGGACAATGTCCTCGGGCAGCGAGCTGAATGCCATTCACGTCGCACACACGCGCAGCCAACCAAACAGTTGCATACAAGGATTGGGACAAAGCCGATGTATTTCTCGTAATGATAATGGATGGCAGGCAAAAGGAACCAAATCGGTACATCATATCTAAGATCGAACTTTGGTGGCACCCATCCACGCATGCTTCTCCTCGAAGGTTTGATACGCTCCATGCTGTTGGAGAATTATAGTGGTTCAGATGCAAGCTAATCCAGGAATTAAGGAAACGTACGCCAAACTTGGAGCTTGTGTCGATGAATTTGAGCGCAACTTTCTCGAGGTCTCGTCGGCTGGTGTGGACCATAAGACTCTTGCGCAATGTGATAATGCGTTTTTTTGTGCCAGGGATCGATCCCTTCAGCATGAGGTAATCATTCTTGACAATACCGTAGTGAGGGAATCCACCCATGGGTGTGATAGATTTGGCTGTGGGGTCATGCTCAGTCGTCGCATTCTTCTCATCATCACCAGAACCAATGCGGTAGATTTTCTTGTTGAGCTCAGTGCGGTGATGATACCCATCTGTACTGGGACGTGAGTACCAGGGAAGGGATAGTCAAAGGCTTCGACAACGTACTTTGACCAGCGCGAGCAACAGAGAACATGACTTTGCTAGGATGCCATGCGCCGATACAAGCAACCTTGCGAAGACCTTTGTGCGTCTTGCGCGGCAGACGCGAAGTACCCCAGCGGTGAGTAACACCCTCGAAGCCATGGCCCTTTGTAACAGCGATAACATCGATAACCTCATCTTGCTCGAAGATAGTCGAGACCTCGACGGGCTTCTCAAACAAGCCCTGCGCGAAGGCGACCTTGTCCGCGACACTTCCACCGTTGACTTGAATTTCCATAAGGTGAGCTTTCTTCTGCTTAAGACCAGTCTTGCGGATTTGGGTGTGCGCCAGAACGCGGACAACAGTGCAGTACTTGCGGATGCGCTCGAGCTCGCGGGCTATAGATTTTCCACCATCTTCGGCGTGCTTTTTCGCGTAGCGTGTAAAAGCCTTCTTCTTCGAGCGGTACCAGTTCTTGTAGAAGCGGCGCTTGACTTCGTCAGACAAGTGCGACGCCCACACAGTGGTGAGTGTGCGGAGGCCACGCGGGGTTTCGACATAGCCAACAGCACCCACGACGATTAGAGGTGGTGTTTCGATTATGGTGACAGCTTCGACTACTTCACGCTTGTGCATTTCTGCAAAACAGATGTCAGCAATATATCCAACTCATTCCTAAACAAGTGAGAACGCACTGGAGCCAGGGCGGTCAAGGTCACGGACGACGTGTGTCATTCCAGCCTTATACCCCATTGTAGCTGTTAAGTGCACAGGTTTTTTGGGATCATCCTGAGGAACGAGGTCGAAATCCAGTCACAAAATTCGAAATGACAACACGAACCTTGGGAAAGGACTTGACCTTGCCACGGTGTCGTGCCGCACGTTTTCGAGGCAGGAAGCCAAGCGATCCATGGCGGGGGGCTTCGTACTAAGTGTGATCGTAGGACGTATGGAGGTTTGCAAATGAGAATTACCGCGAATTCATCGTTTTACTGACCTTTCGGTGACTGCGATGCGGGGCGTTAGTAGCCCATTGTTAATGACGTTTAATCAGACTCACCTCATGAGAGTGACTGAAAAGTGCTAAATAGCGAATAGCGAAGAGGGAGAAACTGTAAGGAGAATGCCGGTGGCATTCGCACGCCCTATGTTGTTCGTTCGTTGCGCGCTTCATTCTCGGCCAAGGCATGCTCGTCAAGTAGCATCGTCGTGTCGAGTATTTGAGCAGAGGCTTCCAGATAGCAAGCTACGACTCATGATCTCACTCCATCACCAAGCCCGAAATTTCATCACACCGGACAACCTCGATGCGGCGATCAACCGTGCATTCACGCCAGAAGAGACACATTTCGACTCTGGACCTCTCCGACTTAGTTTATCTGATGTAACTGCGCGTATGCGACAATCGTATCATCAGAATGCTGTCATGGATGATGGCTTGTTTCGGGGCTCGCCGTTTGAGCAAGGAGGGTCTTCGCGGAGAGAAGAGCATATTCAAGGAGCGTTGTATGGGACTGAAACCGTGGGGGACCAACCTGGGCTCCCCAGCCTGGAGGTAATAAGAGATGAGGTTGCAAGCGGCACGGTTGAGAGGGGAGAGGGGGAATTGACCTGGCCAAGGGTGTCATCATGATTGTAAGTCGATGTTGCCCGCAGCACATAGACATCTATTTAGCTGTCCACAGGACATCTCATGTTGTGGCCCATCAATTGCGGGGTTTCCGACCCTGTCATTGCATAGGTATGCTAAGCTCGTGGAATTCGCATTCCAATGCACCATCCTGACGTGCATTCTTTTTAGAAATATTTTCAACCTTGATTACAGTTCGCCGTCACCCATAATGCACCATCGCCCGTCCATCAGTGACTGCATTGCCGAGCCATTTGGATTTTCTGCATGATTCAAGACGATTGATTATAAAACAGTGATATGAGAGCTTTATTCGTGAATCCTGCATCAATGGGTTTACGCTAAATTCGCATATAATACTTGTGAATTAGCGTACGCCCCATTCATTGCATCCTAGCATCGAGGACCGACGGTGGGGCATTGTCGATGCATTATAACTCAGGCATATTCCAGAGCCCACGCTGCAACAGGACAATAGCTTTTGCTATGGTTAGGTCCAGTGGAGTAATAGGTTAGATTAGGGGCTGCGGCTTGGTAAATTGTATGTGAGAGTACGGTACACAAAGTGCGAAGTCGTTAGCTCAGGATGGGTTCGCAGGGGCAGCCTTCTTGAGCAGGCGTATAGTTTCTATAAAGCCAAAGGCATGCATTAATCTAGAAATCGCAACATTTTTAAAAGTGATTTACCTTGCCTGAGGAAAACGGTCCTTTGAGAATCAATTGAACCAGGTTCCGCTTCGCGATTAGGTTCGCGGACCTCGTAGTTAGCTTCGACAAACACAAGAGACCTGTGGCAATTGCTCCTGAGAAGACTATTTTGGGAGAAGGTGCAGTTAAATGCGCACCCTTTCTCCAAGGTGCGGAGATAGTTCATGGAGCTTGGAATGAATGACACAATGCGATGCCAGGATACGGTCGTGTCAGGTCGAGCTAATTGTGGCATGCCTGTTGAACCATCTGAAAACGCGCGCAACGGAATTACCTACTTCCATCAGGGCCAGCAGGCGGGGGTGGATAGTTCGTTGTCCCTACGACATAGCTGTAGACGTTTATGATAGTCTTGCGCGGGAGAGGCTTGGCTTTCAACCAGTCGAACACTTACGCTGCGTACTCTTTGCCGCTTTTCGTCTCTTTGAATTCGACTTCCTTGGCCAGACGGCCGACGAGGGTCAAACGGGCAACATCGTAGTGTGAAGCAAAAGACACCGAAAAAGTCTTTGGTCTCGGTAAATAAATTGCATCTCAACCCTTGCGCATGAAATACTCACGCGTATTGGAGTCCTCGTTTGTGTTCGCGTCGCGCGAGCAAGCCGGGCAAACATGACAATGTTTTTCGGATTCCCGCGCTGTCACGTGTCGCGCATGGGTCACACTGAACCTGAACCTCTTGCGGGCTGTCTTCAGTGGGTTCACCATGGAAGCTGAGCTCCTTGGGGAACAGCTAATCGGGGCCTGTCTGGAGCGCAATGGCCGCCGCATCGACGACCTTGTCAAATCTGGAGCGCCATTGTGGTACCAAGAACCGGATTCAGGGTGGACTTGCCTTCACATCGTGGCTAATTTCGGTGATTTGGGTTTAATTAAACAACTACTGGACGCCGGCGCCATTTGGAATGCAGGTAACGCCCTAGATCATCCATAGAATTCCCGGTCGTAACAGTTGCTGGAATCTACGACAGCGGACGCATCTGGCTTCACCCCGGCAGATGTGGCGCTTTCATTGAATGATCTTGGTTCGTCCTGACTCCCTCAAGTATCATGATATATACTTATAGGCCCATTATGGAAGACGCGTACAGACTAATTCGGGATGCAGGAATTCGTTCAGAGTTTCTTTTGCACGTCCTGGATCAGAAGAAGGTCGCACCGGACTCCCTCGTCTTAAAAGCTAGCGATCATTCCGCCCTTGGCTCTACCGCCCAATTCCTTCGATCAAGGCTCCGTTTTGTCAGGGACGTGCATGGCCAAGAGGTTTGCCTTGCACGATCAGACGATGGAACGGAGGTCGGCGTCATGATGGGTTGGGAACAACCTATCAGTAAGACGGGTTTATTACCATCGTTCTTGACGATAATGAAACATTGAACTCCAGTGGAGGCGACCGTCCGCCAACTACACGGGGAATTTAAAGCTGGCGAAAATCTGCGAGTATTGAATATTGGGTTTGTAGGTCTTTGAGCACGTTGTCAGCGCAAAAATGGTCAGCTCACCACTGTTATGCAGGGTCTCGGTTTGGTGACTACCTGTCTTACTGTTGTGACTCCGTGGTTGCTAAACACAATGGACAGATAGACAATCAAATCCAGGATATTATACATCCCGTCTCTCACGTAATTATTGAAGCGCACCCCGATGTCCTAAGCCATATGCGACACACTGGGTGGTACGAGAGACGTGGTGTCACCGTCCTTGAAGGACGCTGGCAAGATTTCGTTGAGAGCGATGCTCTACTGTCCGAAGGCTTTGATATTATTTACACTGACACATTTTCCGAACAATATCGCGGTGGGTATTTTGCATTATCCTACTACAACTCGTTGATGAGCTTGCAACAACAGACCTCATCGCGTTTTTTGAGCACGTTCCAAATCTCGTGAAGGACGGACGATCCAAGCTCTCATTTTTCAATGGGTTAGGGGCAACAAGTGCGTCGGTCTACCTTTCCCTTTATTCATTATGAACCTAACGCCCCCCCAAGATGCTGTATTTTCAAGTGTGTACACTGAACTTGTTGAGCTCCATCTGGGGGAGCTCGGCATGACGACAAAGTGGTACGACGTCCTAGTGCTCAACGAGGAGCACGACGTCTGGGGTAACTCTGTGGTATATTTTGATCTTCCTTTCTACAAGATGCCAATCTGTCAAATGAACTGTTAAACTCTGTCGATGGAAGCCGTGTCACTACATGCATCCCCCGGTTAGAATCTCGTTAACGGAGTCATTCAAATGAATATCCCTTGTTTCATCCCAAGTCGGTTCCGATGGTGAATAGAGGCAACAGACAAAATGTTATAGAACAGATAGGCCGAACCTTGCGCAGCTCGATAGTTCATAGGCCGACCCAACTGGCGGTCAGAAACACATATTGGGTCGGTACATTCGAAGCGGAGGACACAGCGTGTTGCGCTACGCAGGGATACGATTCCCAAGAGGGTGCGCCAATACAATGTTCGAATAAGCGATCCCGCTCTGCATCGGTGGTCCCGAGTACCGCGGTCGCAGTTCGAAAGCTCATGATTAACCTTTCGCAATCATATAACTAGTACGGTACTGTAGATATAATTCCTAAAAACCAAGACAGCCATGTCACGTGGCTCATTGGTGGCTATTTATGAGGCTTTGCACTTGTTATGCTTTCAACTCGTGAAATTTTCTGTTAGTATCAATTTGCTCAGACTTTACGCTAGGATGATCACAATGCCGCCCCAGTCATAGCTAAAGGCTTTGATGATCGGTCTGCAAAAGCCAAACAATTGCACCACTGAAGCTCGTCTCAAACATTTTCACTGCTTCAATGGTTCTCCATGTTGATACGATTTGTGTTGCAGGTAACCTCAAATAGCCTTTTGGTGCGAGTGCGCAATCCGCATGAACCGACGATGTGAGTTGATCCTGATCCTACTGCAATCCCTACCCTTGATGAGAAGAGCATACCGAATCCGACTCCGGCCCACCGCCGCTGAGGAGTGCTCTACAAAAAACTAAGAACAGCCAACTGATTCCTTTCCCCTTCTCGTACTGTTCGTGTTTACTGTTTACTGATGCACCACTTGAAGCAGAGTGAACGCATCCGATCTAGGCTAATCATTCCAAATGTACCAGTCATATTGTATTGCCGTTGGGTATATGTATTGTCATTAGCAAGGGAATATAGGCACTGAAGCTGCTGCAGAACAATGCACGCTTGTCGCGATAAAATCCAAACAAATGTACATATACGAAGAAGTTCAACTCAAGATCTAGAAGGGGGAAAGGTTGAAGCTACAAATTCACTCAACTAGAAAACGTCTTGTGAATACGGGCAGTCAGCAGTGACGTGTCTAGGCAAATAGTCAGGATTGTGTGGATAAGTTGACTTTTGACGCTCACCCGTGGCTTTCGCAATCTTCGCACCAGAGAGCTTGGCTCTCGTCGTGGACGGAGGCAATGGAGCCCCGGCCATTTGTCAACGGCTTCTTAGGCACGCCATTGAAGACTTCGTCACATGTTGCAATGTCGTGGCCGTGCTTTCCACACGCCTCACACACCACTTCTTCATCCGTGACAGGCTCGCTGCTTGTGCCAGTATTGCTAGAGCGATGTTTGCGTGATGATCCCGTCTGTCCCTTGGTTGCTTTACGGCGCTCGGACTTGAGTTGTCGGATTTCTTCCTCCAGCTCGTCCTGGGGCGGCATCGATGTGAGCACTAATCCAAAGGGGACACCTTTGGATCACAGACCTCTTTATAAATCTGTGTGGTGCAAGAGTCAGGGCCAATTCCATACTGTGTATCGATCAACGGACTCACCCTTGCCTCAAGAAGCTGTTCCAGATCCGTGAGATCGTGATTGAGCTGTGACAGAAGGTTCAACGTCGTGTCGAGGGCACAAATGCCTTAACCCGACCTTATTCACAGCTTTGGTATGCTCCATCTCGGCATCCGAAAGCTTTTTGCGCGCTTGATCCATCTCGTGCTGAAAACGAAAGTCACCACATGTGTCAGGGCTGAGCTCTAAAAAGATTTCTCGCCTCATGCCGCTTTTGGGAGTCTTTCATAGCCTGGCGAAGTGTGGCGACATCTTGTAACAGGGGTGACCCTTCCGTCGAGGTGTCTACCGATGTGTGCTCTTGCAGAATCTTCTGCTCGAACGCCTCCTCGAGGCGCTCCAAGCTCTGCAAAACTCGACACTTAGCGCTGGTTGTGAGACCAGAGGTTGGAGATGCACACCTCTCGCAGTTGATCGCATTCTGCGGTCAATTGTTTGTTATCTTTCTCCAATACCTTGTTAGAGGAAGATAACATGGCATTTTCCTTGGTAAGTTCCTGCACGACGTGTCTTTGATATTTGTATCAGTTGGCCGCCCGAGTTGAGTTAATGTTGACACGCACTTGAGGCCAGTGATTTGCTCGCGAAGGTTTGAGGATTCGTTACGAACACCAGGAGCGGCGTTCTTTGGGGCGGATTCTCTAGATGATGTGGACAGAGCAAGAGAACGAGCATTCTCGAGCTCTCTGCTACGTTGGTCCAGAAGCCGGCTCATCTCATTAATGCGGTTGAGCTGCTCCTTGCTTGTGCTCTGTGCTGCATCAAACTTAATCGCCAGCTTATTTGATGGGTCAGCACACCGCAAATGCAAAGGCATCGTGTACGCACGTTCTCTGATTCCGATTTCAGTGACGTTAATTCCTGCTCTAACTTAACTTTGTCTGATGTGACTTCTGCCCGTCGCCGTCGTTCTTCGTCCAGTTGGGCCTGCAATTGGGCCGCAGGAGCAGACTCCGGTGCTCCATCTGGGCCTTTCGCAGCTTCTAAGACCTACAGACGTAGCGTTCAGTTCCTTCCTCACTACAAGACGAGCTTTTAGTACCGCCATGTCTGAACGTAGCAGTTCGATCTCAGCGCGGGCATCTTCCAGCGCAGTGTCGCTCTCCTGCAACGCAGTAGAAATCTCCTGAATTCTGGCAATTGCAGCAGCCTCCGCGCTCGTGAGCGCGTTCTTCTCTACGGCGGCAGTTTCGAGATCTTTCCTCAGCTGAACTTCACTTTCACGGAATCGCGCCATGCGAGCCGTATAAGCCTGTTCGTGTGCATCAGCGGCAGCGCGAGCGTCATGCAATTGGTCTTCCAGCAATGATATCCTCGATTGGAGATGAGTGACTTGTTCCTGCAGTGTCTCGTTGTCTATCTGCGCAGCGGTCGTAGCCCGTGCGGTGAGTTCCGCCTCCGAAATAGGCTCTGCTTGTTTTCGCAGTTGCTCCTGAAGGGTTTTCAGAGCATCTTCAAGATCATAACGATTCGCCTCTGCGTTGCTGAGGCGCTCCTCGTACAGCGCAATAGTTTCCTGAGTTGCACATCAGCTTCATCGAGGAATGAAAAGGCGGGGCTAAACTGACCTGCCCAGCAAGCCGTAGTTCATCAACCTCTTGCGCAAGTTCGCGCTTTTCATCTTCTAATGAAGTTGTGGTTGACGTGAGCTTCGCTTTTAAAGCAACGGTTTCTTCATCAGAAGCTGTCTTAGCGATTTTCAACTGTGCAAGCTCCAGCGCAATCTTCTCGTTCTCGTCCTTGAATTTGGAGATGCCACTCTCTAGTTCGGCAATTTGCGCGGCAGATTTCGTGGTGCACGCATCCATATCAAGACGCAGAGCATCCCGAGAGTCTGTAACCTCTCGAAGTTGTGAGGCGAGTTTATCCGCTTCCTCACGAGCGGTGTTCACTCGCGTGCTGCTTTCGGCTTCCAAACTTGAAATGCGAGCTATGAGGCTAGCATTCTCCTCGGCAAGAGCATCACTGGCGCCTGTCCCAGGCGACTCGTGGGTAATGGCGTTCGTCTTGCTCCTTTCCAATTCAGCCTCAAGTTCCGTTACACGCGTTTGCAATCGCGCCATTTGATCCGGGGAGGCACACCGTAGATTTACCGCAACGGGAGGCAGTAAGTCCGAGGGGGACGATGTCATAATCTCGGCTTCGTCCATAGTAGAAGACATAAGCCTGGCAATACGATCTTGAATTGCACGGGCATTCGCTTCGAGCGACTTGCCTTCCGTGGAAGCAGTGTCTGATGACCGACTGTCCTCTACAAAAGTGTCAGAGCTCGTTTGACTGAATGTGGGTGTGATCGGTTTGGCGAAGACGCTACCTCTGGTAGAAGAGCGATTAGGAGAATGGTTGAGAATGGCAGATAGAGGGAGATCTGGCACCGGAGGGGGCGATTGGGCACGCGCAGCTCTCGCAGCTCCAGGTGGGGCGCGAGGGGTAATTAGCCCTGGCCCGCCTATAGACCTTCGGGGGGTTGGGCCAGCGAGACCAGATACCGAAGGTCGTGCAGTCGCTTTTGGCGTGGCATGTGTCGACGTGACAGCTCGTGTCGGAGAACGAGATCCTACGCGAGTGGGGCTCACAGACCCCTGGCGGGCGGCTGCGCCCCGAGAGACTGAGAGATCTCGTGCAGTGAGCCCGACGTACTTATTAGCTCGTGAGCCGGGAGCAAACTTTGGCGGTTCGGGTGTTTTGAATATGCCGTTGGAGGTTCCGCGATATGATTGCCTGGGTTTGAATGACGGTGTCTCGCGTCCTGATACAGGTGTATACCTTCCTGATGCAACGGAGTCTGACCGATTGCCCAAGGCCGTCAGTTTTGTAGGGTTCACAAATACACCACAGTTGGGAGCACATGTGAAATACCGCACCCTGCGACACCCCGAAGCACAACAACATGAAATGATTGAATGCAACAAGAGACTGTGAGCTTACCCGTTGACGGAACCATCATTCTTGCCCCGCCCGGCGAATGCAGCAGATAATTCGACGCCGGCCCACAGACCCTCCTTGAAATCAGCCTCTCCAAGAAATTGGATGGTGCCTTCGACACCTAAAGATTCGATTCTGACGGGGTCTCCCAGATCCAGAGCTTTAGTGTGATTGGCTTGTCGACTTGAGGCTCTGAACACGTCGGAATGCCGGCTGGAAGGCCGGCTGGATACACTGGAACGAGGGGTTTGAACGGAGCGAAACATCGAAGTAGTCGCGGAGGAAGGGGTTCTGGGGCGGAAAGTAGTAGACTTTTCGAGAGCAGTGGGGCCAGTCGACGCAACAGATGATGTACTGGCGCGCGAACTGTAATTTGGCCGTCCAGCGACAGATCTACGGCCGGACGCTTCAGAGAGGGGAATCTGCAGCTCAGGGGTAGCACGGTGTCGCGCGGGATTGTTTGCACGTATGGCGTCGGATAGAGCGCGCATGGCGTCGACATCGTGGTCCGCAGGCACTTTGGTTGGAAGCGGAGTGGTTGTAGTCGATCGCGACCGCCCAGGAGTCGGAATTCCACTGACGGCACGCGTCCCGCCAGGAGTGGGTATGCCGCTGTGACGAGGTGTAGCTGCACGCCCTCCTGGCGTTTGTGGCGGGGCAGACATAGAGCCAACGTTTGGCAACTTGAAAGTTCAATACAGCGCCAAACGGCAGTGGCCACTCAATTGCATTCAAACAAACAAACAAGAACATGGGGAAGGAAAAAATAAGATAAGACACTATATGTAAGCCCAAACGCCTCAGCTAGTCTTAGTTTTTTTTGTGTCGGGCTTTCCGAAAGGTCAGTTCTAGTAGTCATCTATTGGAACAAGGCCACCTACCCCTTCAGCTTTAACGAGACCAAAGCGCTCTGCTCGTTTTCTTTTCTTCTCCTCCTCCGCAGGATCTGCCGGGGGCTTGGGATTGGATGCGTGAGGTTTTTCACCTGCATTTTGGAGGCCAAAACGTGCAACCCTTGCAGTTTTTTTGGCCTCCTGAATAGGGCTCAATACATGAAAACATTGGCAATGAACCAGGTTTGACGCACCAGCCCTGGGTCCGCATTAGTGTGGGCCTGCGTTCCTGTCGCTTTGGGAGTGGACTTCGCGGTAAGCTTGGTGGGTTCGACGAACGGGACACCAAATCGGGCAGCGCGGGCACGTCGCTTTGCCATCTCGTCGTCCTCGCCAACAACCTTGGCAGTCGACTCTGCGGCGCTTATTACTTGAGGCGGAACACCTGGTGTTACCGAAGCTGGTTTCGGATCCGCGTTATTCGTCGAAGTCGAGGGTGCAGAAGCAGCAGTCACAACGGGCGAACTCCCCAACACCGTCGTGGCCGCCACAGACGGGACCTAATTAAATAGATAGAAATGCTTCAGCTATGCATAAATGCACAATGCGAATATTCGACGCACCGCAGAAGTCGAGTGGTTGGTAGCCGCACGAGGCACTGCGGTGGCGACAGCTGCATCCCCGTTCGAGGCACCTGCACCCCAATCAAACTCTTCCGGCGGGGCTAACTATGCCAAGTCGGAGCAGGACGTCAGTTTGGAAGTGCACATAATAAAAATGCTAACACTCGCCAGATCGTCATCTGGAGCACCGCCAGCCGGGGGATCCGCTGAGGCTACGGCGTCAGCAGGTTTAAGGGACGCTATGGCAGGAGGAGACGCGATAATTCGAGCAATCAAGTCATCTTTCTTCCCCGTGACAGGTAGTCCAGCCTTGTTGAGCGTCAGGTGGTGAAAGACATGGTTGAAGCTTAATTAGTGCACCTTGTGGAGTATAGCCTTCAGCTCGGGCACTTTCAGAGCCTTTCTATAGGTTTATGTCAGGCATAAAATCGGGCATGGCTGAACGAGAGTGCACCCCTCACAATTGTGCTTCCATATCTCTAACCCTCGCGAGTCTAAGCGCCCGATTCTGAGTGAGGCAGTGCACTTGTGCAGGCTGACCAATGGGAGACGTCGCTGGCCCGCATACAGTCGCCGGGTTGGAATTGCCCACAGCACTCTCGAACGCAACCTCTTCCTCACCAGCCGCGGCGGCGAACGGCGATCCTGTTGACGAGGAGCCATTGTATGTCAACGCCAAGCAATATCATCGTATTCTCAAGCGTCGCGCTGCGAGAGCCCGCCTAGAGGAATTGCATCGTCTCTCTAAAGAGCGCAAGGTGTGTTTATTTTTTGCTTAAGACACGCAAACTTAAATGTGATTCGTGAACTATGTGATGACGATATTGTCGTCACACGGCAGCCATATCTTCATGAATCCCGCCATCAACATGCACTGCGCCGACCCAGGGGTCCTGGTGGCCGCTTCCTAACAGTAGCAGAGCAGGCGGAACTACGAAAATCAGAGGCGCACAATGGTCATGGTGACGGGTCTGTGGGAAACCGCGCGCGACACACGGATGAGACAGAGCAACCTCTATCGCCGATTAGTAAAACACCTCTGGAGGGCGTTGAGCAGGCAGGCGACACTGATTCTCATGAGGGAAACACGCTTCCATACCCTGCTAATCCGTTTGTATTGGATGACCTATATTCCAACGGAGCGCCCAACCGTGCAGGCACGTCAGAAAGGGATGAACGTTGAGGTCACTTGCTGGAGTGACTACAGGAATTATCTTGAGGAATGGCGAGAGGGTAAAATAACTTAATCAACGGTTTAATTTGAAGACACTGATATGTGGTTTGTCTGTCGACGCTTGAATAATTAACCAAGAAATGTAATGCTTCATACACTTCAAGCTTTGGATATTCAGAGGTATCAGGACTCTATCCAAAACAAGATACTTAGGCCTCCTATCCAGAGGACGGGAAAGGCGGCTAACGAATTAGGTGCCTGTTTATCCCGAAACGACACATCCGTGCCAAGATATTGAGCAAGTGCGCATTTTGGGGTGCAACCACTTTTCGAACACTCCCCAATTGTGCTACCACGGCGTGTTTCAGGGATGACAACGTTGATATCTTACACCGTGGCCACACCGTTACGAAGTCCATCACTGCTATGCATTGTTACCCACCAAACGACACTGATGCATGGCCGTTTCCTGTTCGTAGTACAAGTTGAACCAGCAAAATCGGGGGTGCGGAATGGTCATGGCGACGGGTAGGTAGGAAACGACGTGGAGGAGAGACCATATTTTTCGGCGATTAGCAGCACACGCATCAGATAGCCGCAAGAAAACATTGAGATTGTCGGTTGAAAGCAATCACAAGAGGATGACCCTAGGGAAGACGAGCCAATCAACAATACAAACGTGTATTAAAGGTGCATGTGCATGAATCCGCATGATAGGCGTGGCGGCTGTTCGTCAAACACATTTTATCGGTAACGCGCGTGGGTGATCGTTGGAATATTCCGTTCAAGGGTCTAATTCCATTGGGACACAGCCCGTAGGAACATGCTCGTCTGCAGGAGGGGAACAAGTGCGAGACTGGGGAGAGGGAGGTGGTTTCCAAATCGGAGGCCGATATAGCACCAATGCTTTCTCGGGATTCTCCGCTGAATCTTTCGGCCGGTCTATGATCGATGGCAGTCTCTTCAACTTGGCTAGGAGCGCTGCAGAAACTGTTAGCTCGGCGTCAGGGTCGTTCGACGGTGTTTCATCATCCCCTGAATCCGAGGCATCTAGATCGAGAATCACTATTCCTGAGAGGTATGATGGATCAAAAAAACTCGGGGATCTAGGGAAAGCATTCATACTCACTATCCTTCTCGGGTTCATACCACGAGGATGATTTCATTTGGATTTCCGGAGAGGGGAGACTACGATCTTCTGTTGACGAAGAGGATGAAACATGGGCGCCGAGATTCGGCGGCGTTGATTGCTCGACCGATGCGGGAGATGAGGCGGAGGTCGGGGCGAGTGAGAGTGCGGCAAGGCTAGTTTCTATGGGTCTGAGCCGGCGCCTTTTGACAAAGTCATATTGTGCCTCCGACGACGTTAGGTCGTCTTGGGCGTCCCGCTTTCTTTTCGTATGGGCGATTGCTGTGAGTGTCATGGTTGGAGTGAAGGAGAGGGACACGTGACATTGTGTTGGGCGGAACGCCTCGTGTTACAGTCACGAGGCTGTATTACTCATCTTTGATGAGAAATTAATATTTGATGTTTTGCGAGTCGCAGCGACGAGCAAGAACGATTCATCCTGCTATTCAGATGTATTTTGCTGTGCCGGCATTCAGTTCTCCTCACTAATAAGTCACGCAACAAACGCGCGTGTGTTGCGGCGGGCAACAACGGACCCTCTACCTTTGAGGAGTAGCTGATGTGTTCCTTATGGCATTTTTCCACAATCCTTCAACAAAAAAGGCAAATTGGGAGGTTATCCCCACCATCCCGACAATGCCCCCATGCTTTCCTTCCAGATCAGACCGTCAAGACGACCTTCATCACCCAAATATTCGTCCATGCCTCTGTATGTCGCTATGTTCAGTCCTATAAAACAAGTCAACTTCATCAACCGTGTCTCATTGCGTGCTCTCAAGTACAGGCATGGGTATAGATCATAGCTCCACCTCGCTCAAGGCGATAGACGCCTCCTCCCTTCATCTCGTCCCATTCGTCCTTGGTCATAACGAATCCCTTACTGTCGCTCAGCGTCGCTACCTTGTTGACCATCCGATATATGCGCAAACTTCACCCCTCGACCGACTACGACGGCGCGAGTTTAAGCGACTTAGGTCATGTCGCGCTTACCTCGATTACACCGGGGCTGGCCTCTACCCCGAATCTCTCATCAGGCATCATGCCGACATTCTCAATAAGCATGTCTTTGGCAATCCGCATTCGATCTCTCCAAGGTTCGATTTATTTTATTTTCAGCTCTGCGTGTGAGAGTTGCACCTACTCACAGCACCGACCACCCGATTCGTAGCTCGATCTTATCCTCAGCATACGCTCAAGCCGCTCGCGCAGCTGTACTAGAATTCTTCTCTGCCGATGCTTCAGAATACGATGTTATATTCACAGCAAATTGTACCGCCGCACTGCGCCTTGTGGGAGAGTCTTACCCATTTACATCCAACGCCTCTCGTCTTATCCTGCCAGTCGACGCACATAATTCAGTCAACGGACTCCGCGAGTTCGCTACTTCCGCAGGTATCCCCGTTCAATACTTACCCATGGAGCGGTGTGGCGATCAGTTTTCCGCACTCGACAATGACGGGGGACTTTTCGTAATGACCGGTCAATCTAACTTGTCAGGTCTCAAATCTGACCTGAATTTGATGGCTGAGGCGAAGCAAAAGGGTTACGATACACTGCTAGACGCCGCTGCCCTCGCATCCACGACACCTCTCTCTTTGCGAGCGCTGGGGAACTCTGTAGACGCGATGGCCATCAGTCTGTATAAAATCATTGGCTATCCAACTGGCGTAGGCTGTCTTGTGGCAAGGAAGGCATTTCTTGCAAAACTTAACAAGCAGTGGTTTAGCGGGGGGACTGTTGTTATTGTTCAGGTAATGCTAGTTCACGAACCCGGCCTAGCCCATCGTTCACATGACTCTGTCAGGCTCCAGGCAATGGTCGACTGCTTCTGGATGGTCACGAGCGTTGGGAGGATGGGACTGTTAATTTTTTGTCGTCAGTGTCGTCAGAATGTCTCAAATAGCCGATGACTAACCTTCATTCATTCATTTCAGGCTAGCAGCTGTTCCCAAAGGACTGGAAATCCTTAATGGATACCTTCCGCTTCTATCCAGGCGACTTCCGTGCTTAATGCACTTTACGTTATCTTGCCTCGCCTCTTTGCGGCACGACAACGGGACTCCTGTTGTGCAGCTTCATTCACCAAGCTCGCCTGACGCTTACTGTCCCAAGACGTATGGCGCAATCATCAGCTTTTCTGTGCTCCGGGCTAACCGCGAAAGGGTACCGCCACACGAGGTTGAACGTAGAGCTTCCGATGTCGGTATCCACCTCCGATCTGGGTGCATGTGCAATCCCGGGGCAGCAAGCACATTGTTGGGATTTGCCTCTGAACTAGCCAATTTCGATATCACATCCTGCGATGCCGAAGGTCATTTCGACACGCCTGCTGCTGTGCAGGAGTCGTACGCTCGCAACGAGAATATGGAAAGGTTAGTTAAAGAAGAGGGTGTTATCAGGGTGAGTTTTGGGCTGGCAAGCTCGCTCGGTGATTGCGCGTGCTTCATCGAATTCGTGCGCACGTTTATCGAAGCCGGAGACAATCCGTTAAATCCTGAAAAATTGAGGCCCATGGAGGAAGGGCGGAGGGAACAGTCTGCTTTTGGTCTAGGAGGTTGGCGCTCTTCGCCGCAAAAGAAGCATCGGAATGGACTGTATAAATTCGCAGTGGGTCTAGGACGTCATATCTCATTTTAGCGAAGACATCTCGCGCATTTTTTCCCAATCTATGTTCTGTTAGCTGTGCTCTAGCTATCGATGGCTACACCGTGCATGTACATTACTCTAGAAATCAACTACTAGTTCGATCGGACCAGGTGGATCTTGGTATCAATGTATCCTCACCGACGCCCCCCATTTAATAGCAAGTCGCTGAAATTTCATGTGCCATAAGTGGGCGGGAGACTCCATACGCACGGTATGTAGATCAGGACTTTGAAGCAAGCGGTGCTAAAAGATTATGATGCAGCAGCGCCGACAACACGGCCACCTAACCCTTGAGAGAAACGCGCGCCTCGCCCTCGTCCACCACCTCGCTGACCGCCTGTTCTCGAGCGGTTCCTTTCCTGCTGTTGGTCTCCGCCCTCGACCTTTTTGCCTTCGCCAGCGCGATCACCCCAAGTGGCTACACCGCCGAGCTTAGAGTCGAGTGTCTTGACGTTGCCATCTGCCATCTGAGTAACACGATCAGCGAGTGTCTGCGCTATTTGCTGGGTACGTGTCGTCTCAACACGGTGGAAAACTACAGTCCCAGAGGACTGATCCAACGACGCCGCAAGCTCCTCATTCCAGATCATCTTGGAGACAGTCGCAGTGATGGTCCGTGTCGGCAGTGAAAATGTGGTGGCAAGTCGCCCGAGGGAAAGGGAGGCGTAGAACGGAGCGTAAGTAAAGAGGTAAGTCCTTAGACCTTCTTCCTGGATTCGTCTAATAAAAGCGGAGGTATTAAGAATAGGAGCTTGTTTAAGTATGAAACACGTGCACCTGGCAAGCATCTGCTTGACTACTGCTTCCTCGGGCATCAAACTCCATATTTTGATGCTTTGGATCAGGTCACGGCATTTCTCCCATTCGCCCTCCTGCAGCGCCTTGCTCGCCTGCATGATATGGTCCCGAGTACTCTCGGGGGGACCGTTGAACACCTGTCGATCGGCGAAGTCGAGCAATCTGCGGAAGGGCTTGGATATCGCTTTCCGCTTGAGTTCTTCATTATCGATTGATGCAAGAAGAGGGATTTCCACGAGCATGCTAGACACCAGAAAAGCCGCCTCCAATAATTCTGTATTGATGTGCATGTGGAACGGCAGCTGGCGCTGACGTTCGGCTCGCTCCTGCTCAGGGGTAAGCGTGCTATACCGTTGTTGGTGAACGCCTTGTGCAAGTAATTCCTTTACCCGCTGGGTCGTAAAAATGTCCTGAAGTGTTGATTGCGCTTCTTTGATAAGGCCAGAACGGAAGGCACACAACCCAAGCTGAACCACAGCCCGATTGAAGAGTATTTGCGTTGCCACATCCGCATTCTGTATATTCTCGGGGAGATGTGACATGAGGAAGAGGTCACGAGCCGTGTGGAAGTTATTCATGAAGGCGTGGTGGTATACGTGACACAACATAGCCCGTGTCCGAAGAAGGGCAACATCAGTGCTGTATAGATGGACGCATAGAGCTCGCACGAGCTCCGTGGGGTTGCCGAGGGTAATAAGGGAAGGGAATGCGGGAGAAAGAACCTTGGACAATGCGTCGGTTGCTGACTTGTCGATGATGGTCACGACAGCGACGGGCTATTGTGGCTGTTCAGCGATAACGGGACAAACCGCAATGTTTGCAGCTGCGCACCTTCGAATATATACGTTCTAATCGTCGCATTATTGTGCGAGCAAGGGAGTACTTATCGTACAGCTCGAAATGCACTTGTGCACGGCATATCATCTCGTAAAGTGGCTTCTCATCCTTCAGTCGTTCCACATACTCCGTTCCATGAGGATCGATGTGTTGAAGACTCCTTGTAAATTCGTCGTCCAGCCGGTCCACGTAGGAGATGACGCTTCCACGAATTTTGATGACAGGCTCTTCGGGAGTCGGTATTCGCTCCACATTTTCATCATACTCGGGCTGGGAATCCTCGACGACAGCGTAACAGCGGTCGGCAAGGAGAATGTTCAGGAGCTCATTCAGCTCAAATTGAGCTGATCTCCACGTCTCGATGGGCATGTGGGTCAGCGTGGCGGCATTGTAGTCGAAGCGGGCGGATATGAGCGCAAGAAGCACGCGAATGCGACTGTAGGGGGTATTTGCGATCCCATGAAGATGGTCGAGAATGCGAATAGCTTCATTACGATCTGTGCTCTACGAGCGGGTGGTAAGCAAGTATCTTACAGGATGTCAACCAACCAACCTTTTTGCCACGAGCTTCTTGTATAGCGGCGAGACTCTTGTAAATATCACCAGCGCCAAGTCCGTAGGTTTTGCCACCTTTCCCGACTGTTGCGAAGCCGTCACCCTCGTCCACGTTGGGAAGCTCTGGTTTCCTGGCCTTTTTGGGTTTGGGGGCAATCTCGGGTTGCGTCAATGCCGCGAATTTAGCAGCATATACATCGACGTCTTCCGTGTAAGCCTTGTACTCGACTTCGTATTCTTTCAGTGCTTTCCGTAACTTTTGCCTCATGGTATTGAGCGCACGGGCTTTAGCTGTTTCCATTTTCTTTTTTGAGTCCTTCTCTTTTTCTTCTGAGAGGGCTTTCTCGAGAGTGACAAGGACGTGGAAGTAGACAGGCGGGACAGTCTCGGCCGTGCTGCCACTCAGAGTATTTTGGCGTTGGACCAAGCGAGTCAACTTGTCAAATTCTAAAGGATACAGCATCAGATTAAGGCTATGTCTATGACAGTTGGCACCAACCTGAATTGATAGCAGCCCAATCATTAATCTTTATTTTCTGCTCGATGGCAGCACCGCTTGCCTCTAGCTCCTCGATGCGCTTGTCTTTCGCACTTTTAACGATGTGCTTGACACTCTCCTCGTCACTTGAGTCACTATCTGCGCCCTTCAGAAACCGGGATCTTTTTTTGACAGGTTCGTCGTCGACGGCACCACCGTCATCCGAATCGTCTTCGTCAGACTCTGAGGTGCTGTCGGAATCGTCATCACCCTCAGTGCGAAGGAATCGAGACATAGGGCGGGAGCTAGCTGGTTGCGAAGTGGATGGCTTGGGAGGCTTGCTGTCGTCTTCTGAGTCTTGCGAGAGCAATTCTTCTTCGTCGGACGATGAAGATCCATCGCTTGAGTCACCCGCACGTCTAAAAAATCGAGACATTGTCGATTACTTTGATGCAGAAACAGGCACAGATCCCCAGGCGCGGTTGGACAAGAAATTTGAGTGATAGTGCGAACGCGCTAGGAAGTTGCCGCATAAGTTGACGACGGCCCACGTCCGTTGGAAAAGTGTGTATCTCGGTTCACTCAGGGCGATTTTTGGTTAAACAATGCCTCCAGGCAGCTTTAATGTCCTTAGTTAGGACGGCGTCCATCCGCATTGCGCGGCAAAACGTTCGCGCTGCTTCTTCTGCAATTGCGACTAAATATGCCAATGCTGCGTATAATGCTGCTCTATCCAAGTCTCCTGCAACGCTGGACACGGTTCAGAGGGAACTCACATCGATTGGTCACGCTCTGAAAGCGGACGAGAAACTTGCTGGCTTCGTGACCAACCCCACGCTTTCGATCAAGGATCGTCAGGGTGGCCTGGAGGCGTTGTTCTCGAAGACGGGTGGGGCCAAGACGTCGGACATCACCAAGAATCTGTTGTATTTGATGGCTGAAAACGGACGCCTTGTGGAAACTCCGGAGGTAGTCACAGGCTTTGCGGAACTTGTTGCGAGGTATAAGGGGGAGCTCGAGGTGGTGGTGACCTCAGCGAAACCACTGGATAAAGACGTGCTCGGCCGAATCGAGAAAGCTCTGAAGCAATCGCAAATTGCTCAGCAAAACAAGACAGTGAAGGTAACGAACAAGGTACGCTGCTTCCATGTTCATCTGGTCTGGTGCAACGGCTTACATGACCTTTTATGTCTTCCTCATGCATATTTTGTCACCGCAGGTGAAAGAGTCATTGATTGGAGGGCTCGTCGTGGATTTTGGGGACAAGTCCATCGACCTCAGCGTTGCGTCTAGGGTTAATAAGCTTAATTCGTTGTTACACGGTATGTTTCAAAATTCTTTATTGTTGATATGGGTATGCGCTTAACATCCTCTTTCGTGTTGAACCTGCTGCCTCATGCTGCTGTTGCCATTGCACAGAATCGGTGTGATGCTTGCACATCAGGCCGAGTCCAGTAGTCAATATATAACACATAGACGACGATCATTTTGCGCTTAGCCACGCCTTTTGCACGTTTACCAGTTGCTTATAATGTTTTCCATGGAGCAGCTTCCCTTTTTTAGGCGGCCTCCGTCGTTGTGGCCGAGTCACGTGACCCGTCACGCCTTGACTTGCGTCTTTTCTCCCAGCACGCGAGCCGACGAACTCGAAGTTTACGACAGCGCAGCGCTATGGCTCCCCATTATCTGCCATCCTTCGTCAGAAAAGACTCTCTAAAGCGCCCTAAACTCGAGCAACACTACGCATCTCGCTCGCAGCTGTCGCTTGCGACGCCCACGTCTGAAAAAGGAGCTCAAATTTCGCCCTCTGACTCGACCACCTCTAGAAACAGAAAGGGATCGAATGCGTCTTTGGGTGTTAATGGCCAGTCGCGAAGTGGCTCACCGGCTGACCATGAGGCGAAGTCCGCTGTCACGCTTGCCCCAGGTTCTGGCTTCGGCTGGGGTAAGGTCATCCGCGAAGGCAAGCTATTGTCAGTATCCACTTTGGTGGGCGGCAACAAAGTGCAAGCACCCAGCCCGTCTGTCGAACCAAACCCGGCCACGATCCGGAGGCTTGATTCGACTTCTAGGCTAAATGAACTGCGAGAGCTCATGAAAGCTGAACCCGAAGGCGGCCTCGACTATTAGTGAGTACTCTCTCTTTAGTGCCGATCTCGATCAGGGATCTGACGAAATGCATCCAGCATCATCCCAAGCGAGGATGCTCATCAGTCCGAATACACTGCACCTCCAGACCGTCGACGTGAATACATCTCAGGGTTTGTGCACTGACTGCATTCAACAATTGGCACGCAACTTACATCAATCTATCTCTAAGGTTCACTGGTTCTGCCGGGACTGCAATCATCTCTCGCAGCGGAGCCCATCTCTTCACCGACTCACGGTATTATGTCCAAGCCACGCGTGAGTTGGACGGCAACTGGACGCTGCACAAAGTCGGCATGCCCGACATACAGCCGTGGAATGAATGGCTAAAAGATCGTCCACGCGGAAGCAGGATCGGCGTGGATTCAAGACTTATATCACACCGTAAGTCTGTTGACTGGAATACGCGTTTTGGTTGCTCAACGGACTGTCGTTGCAATTAGAAACCGCCACTGCACTCTCCTCGGCGTTGCACGCTAGGTATTCAAAGCTTGTGTTCCCGCGTGTGAACCTCGTCGATAAGGTGTGGAAAGCCCGACCCGCCAAACCTCAGGGAGAAGTGTTCTATCTTGATCTGAAATTCACTGGTGAAGCCCTTGCCTGCGTGTTTGCGATTTTGCTATTGACTCGTGATTGTGTAGGCAGGACCGCAGCCGAGAAACTCGAGGATCTCCGTAGTTGGATAAGGTCACAACGTCCCCCCGCCCCGCCCATTATTACATCGCGTACACGTAAGACGAGCACGGGAACCTTGCCTAAGGACAAAGATTTGAAGAGCGGCGAGGAAAAGCCTTCCGAAACGGCGAAGGCACTTCCGCCAAAGCCGCCTATGGCTCCGGCACGTATAGACCCTGACCAGAAAGGACGACTCGACTCACTAGTTACACAGGTGGCTACATTTGTGTCTTCACTGGCATCAATAGCGTGGCTCCTTAATATCCGAGGCAATGATGTGCAATTCAACCCCGTTGTCACCTGCTACCTGTTTGTTACGACAAAACAAGCAATTCTCTTCGTCGATAAGGCCAAAATCAATGCGGATATTGCGGCATATCTTAAAGAGCAAGGCGTAAGCATCCGCGAGTACGCTGATGTGTGGACCTTCTTAAGAAGGGCAGAATGGGGTGACGGCAAGGTTTGTCCTGTGTGATGACCTTGTGAACACCGTTTCTCACTTGCATATCCGCCGTCAGGTCCTTATTGATGGGAAAACGCCGTATGCAGTGGCCCTAATGCTGACCTCGTCACGCTATATGCTGGCGCCGTCGTGGATAGACCAAACAAAAGCGATCAAGAACGACACTGAAATACAAGGCTTCCGAAACGCCTATGCTCGTGACGGCGCTGCTATGGTAGAAATTCGTACACTCCCATCCGATCAGATTGACTAAAGCTACCTCTTCGAAAGGTCAAATGGTTGTCGTGGCTGGACGAGCTACTGAAGGCCGGGCAGACCCTCACTGAATGGGAGGCTGCTGAGGAGCTCACTCATTATCGTGAGGGAGGTGCACACTATTGGGGCCTCGCTTACGAGAACATCAGTGCGAGTGGTCCAAATGCAGGCAAGTGCTCTGGTTCAAGAAGTGAGACAGTGCTTTCCTCACCTATTTGGTAGCTTTACCGCATTATACAGCTGCAGAAGACTCAGCAGCTATTATTGACACTCAGTCACCGTATCTGAAGTGAGTTTCCCTCAATAACATCGCATCAAGGTGCTCATCACAGTCGCCCATACACAGCGATTCTGGTGGCCAGTATCTTGACGGCACTTGCGACACGACACGGACATTACATTTCGGCTTTCCCACAAATGAGCAGATGGAAGCATACACACGTGTCCTGCAGGGGCACATAGCCATCGACACTGCTATTTTCCCTGAAGGCACTACCGGAAGGCAGCTTGATGTTTTGGCGAGAAAAGCCCTGTGGAAAGACGGGTAAGTAGGACTACATCATAAGACGCACCTGTGGTGTGAACGTTTGTTGCGCAGGCTCAATTACCTGCACGGGACTGGTCACGGCATCGGTTCGTTCCTTAATGTCCATGAAGGACCGCACGGTTTTGGAATAGACGTCCCTTTAAAACCCGGACACGTAATCACCAATGAGCCCGGATTCTACAAGGAAGGGTCGTTCGGGATTCGTATTGAGTCTGCTTTACTTGTGAAGCGTGTAGAGGTGAGAGCGGAGACTAATGCAAACAAGTTGAAAATCTCATGCCAATTCCGTCTCCCTAGACCAAGCATGAGTTCGGCGGCAACGTTTGGCTCGGTTTTGAACGACTCACGCAGGTGCCAATACAACTGAAAATGGTAAAAATGGACATGCTTTCAAAGGAAGAGAAGGCGTGGCTCAAAGTAAGTTGTTTCGTGCTGCAGACGATGCAACCTGTTGCAACTTTTAACACAGGACCATAATGCGACCTGTCGGGCCACGCTTGCGTCGTTATTAGCCGATGACAAGCGTGCACAGCGATATCTCCGGCGGGAAAGCACCAAAACGACAGCGGTCAAAGGCGCTGTGAATTTGGAATGGGATTAGGCATAGTGTATACGTGCCGGGCTGGCTGCCTCGGTGTTGATCACTGAGTTGTAACCCGGATTATATTGGACTAATCATTGCGACATGCTGGCATGTTTGCACCCTGGTGTGCAGTAAGGAGTCATATCCTTAAGCGCATTGTGTTGTCCTGACTTTGTTTATCCGTCCAGCTGCACGCTTGTTGGATCCTACTGTTGTACATCGTTACTATACACGATATTACCCCATATCGATTCCCTATTAATAGCGAGCAGTGTAGACACAAATTGTTATTATTATTAAGGTGTATACAAGCGGCGGCTTCAACCTTGCGAATGTCGAATCAATGAGTTGCAGTCATCGGCGGTCGGTTTTCCCTGATTTGCGCTTGCCCGCGAAGAGATGTTTCGGCTGCGAGGTCGCAAGGTTAAGCATGGCAAATTTAAGAAACCAAAAGTGCCACGGACCATTTTCGTTGTAATGGCACGATCGCTTTCCCCTGCCCTAGCGTTGTAGTTACGCTCTCGCTGACTTAGATTCCGCAACTTGAACGCTTTGGTTGCTTGCTGATCAACGTGCAAACCGATATAAGACAAACTGCCAGGACACCAAGGGTGCCCACCCACCTCTGCATTTCTTAGTCCCGCAATTTGACGATTCGATTGGGGAAGTTTGCTTCGTGCCGCAACACCTCCACTATTGTTCTTCGCCCGCTTCGACGCAGCCGTGATTTCGCCGTCTACGTCCATCGCATCATCTTCCCAGCCGTCGTGTTCGTATGTATCCACATCCATGCCGTCGTCGGCATTTTGAGCACGCTTGCGTTTGGAGGCTATCGCTTTAACCGCAATAACATGTGCTTTTAGATTGCTGGTGTCATAACCAGCCCGCTCCAGGGTGCGAGTCATATCGCCCACGGTTCTTTGGCCTGCGGTTACAGTGCGCGGCATCACGGGCCGGTTTTTGAACATCTTCTTTCTTTCGGACAATTGTTTTGCTTTCTTAGCTTTCGCCTCCTCCGCGATGAATTCCTCATCGTCTGAATCTTCCTGATATGGCCAAAGAATGCAGTCAGTGCCAAAAGGACGATGACATGCACGACGCCGCTTACGACCCCTTCATCACTGTCGTAGAAACCTTCCGCTTGCAGTCGCTCCTCTTCTTGTTCCAGATCATCCAGTTTCTCTAGGATGTCAGGATCGACAAAATCAGCGATATTTTTACCATCCATGATCTCAGGAATGATATCATATTTCCATTCCGCGTTTGCGAGGATATAGTTCTCTGGAGAATCGTCAGTAATCGCGAAGACACGGTTGGTGTAAGTGCGCACTTTTGGTATCAATATTGTAGACACCGGCGCCTCCACCTTCTGCTTCTAAGTCCTTTTCAAGTTTGGGGCGCATGGGATCCTCAGGATCATACTTTCTTCGCGACTTGACTGCCTCGGGTACGAAAGGTTCTCGGACAACATCATCGCGAGGCTTGGGCTCAGCGACGTGTATGCGATTGACGACGGAGTTGATTTTGGTGCCCTTGAGTTTATTCTCCACGCGGTGGGCTAGCAACTTGTCACAAGCCGCGGTCTTCACATCGTTGACGCCTTCATCGGAATAGCACGAGACATGAACGGCGGTAACGTCTTCGTGAGATATGATCTCGTCCACGATAGCCCGTGTCTCGGGAACGAGGTCTTCGAGGCGCATCACGTCAATCTTGTTGAATACGACCAGAGTAGGTTTGTTCGCGAATAGGGGCTTGATTGAGTGGAAGAGTTTGCACTAGCTGGATATATCAATAAACCTCAATAATTTGCTACGCTCCTTGATGTTTATACCTGAGCTTCCACTGTATATCCACATTGCTCGCTGAGATCCATGAAGTACAATATCGCACTGCGCAGATGTGCCATCGCTGTGATGCTTTGCATTTCAATCGTGTTCATTTCTTCCAAAGGATGATCGAGAATGCCGGGAGTGTCGATGACTTGCCAGCGTAGGTACTTGTAGTCAAGGTGGCCGACAAATAGTGACTTTGTAGTAAATGCATACGGTTGTACATCCACGTCCGCCCTGGTGACTTTGTTCATGAATGATGACTTGCCAACGTTTGGATATCCGCATATGAGTAAAGTACGGGTGTTGGGATCTATGGATGGAAGGCGAGCGAGATGCTGCCGAACTTGTTCTAGATAGGCAAGGGGGTCTTTTTGACGGCGCATGACGGTTGCCATTCTGATTACAGTCTGTTACACACTTCCACGACTTGATCAAAGAATGAACTTGCCTGCCCAAAGCAGCTCGCTTTAATTGCTTGCATCGATACAGACTGTCGCCGAATTTCAGCAAACGAACATAATCTTTGCCAACCTGGTCAATAAGATGGCGAGCAGCGTTGATTTGTCCAAGAGCAAGTTTGTAGTGATTTTTATCGTATAGGACATTCAGAAGCGACGCCATAAATGGGTGTAGATTCTGCAAGGGTGAAATGTTCACAAGCTTGCGAGCTTGACATGTGGCTCGTGTGTGCGCACATCAAGGATTGGGAAATCTTGAAGGATCGCGCTGAGTTTCTCGTCAAACGCTTCCTGTGTAAATTTGACTTTCCTCATGTAAAAGTTGCGAATTCGGCTGATTTTGAAGTTTTTGTGGATAACCTAAATGCCGTCCATCAAGCGAATGAAAAGTGACTGATTATGAGGACTTGCAGTGGGCGTTTTCCTTTGGGTCTTGGACAAGACAATATCTAAGAAGTCTGCCGCTGTAGGCACTGGAGCGATGGTCTTTAGACTCTTTGTCGCCATCGTTCTTCGTTTTGTGGATAGACAAGTGTTGAAGTAAATGGGAAAAAAAAGTGGTCCAATTCAGTTGCAAGCGCTGCAGTCTCAAGAGCCCAATGGGCACCTAGGGCCACGCTTTATGACCACCCGCATACTCACCCGGAACACAGTTCATATGATCGGGCAGGTTGCACTCCTCGCTGTGTAACAGCAATCCGTCTCACGATATTTGCCCTCAGCAAAGTGCGAAAGATGCACTCCATGGCATATCCGTTCCAAGACAAGCATATTCAGCCCGCGGCCTTGCCGAAACACTTCCCTTCGTTCATTTCTCCCGACACATCGTTGGTACGTTCCCCCCTTGAGGAAGGATGCTCCCGCAATTTGACCAATTGTTTATCAGAGTGCCGAAGACATTCCACCTCGTGATATCCCGCACCGTGCTCATGATTCCGGAGGCTCGCCGAGTAGCGCGATTGGTTGCATTTCGCCGGCTGGCTTGCGACGGAGTCTCAACTCTATCCCATCTTCTTACCGACATGACCAAAGCACTGTCGCCCTCATCACATCTCTGCATCACGGTATCCTCTTTCGTGACTGTGCAAAGTCTTGGTGTATCTATCAGACTATTCTTCAAAACCATCCCTTAGGCTCTCGGCTAATTTCCCCGCGACTGCTGCATTCCCTTTCTGCTTTATTGTGGAAGACCCGCCCGATCACCCGCCAAACGTTTCTGCGGCTCACCTCGATTGTAAATGAGCTTCGCAACACCGGGCACCCCATCTATACGTGGGAATGGAACGCCCTCATCCACGCTGCTGGCGCAGGTTTTCGTCGAACTGCCACAAAGGACTTTGAGGCAGCTTTGAACATCGTTGAAGAGATGATCGCACAGTCGCTAAAACTCCAGTCGACCCAAGGAAACGTTACAAAGAAATCTCCGGTTGGAATTGTGACCCTCAATACATTGCTCGCCATAGCTTCACGAACGAGGTTAAACCGGAATGTTCAACGAGTCCTCGATATGTTGGCAAAACGGTCCGACGTCGTCCCGGATCGGATAACGCATCTCATCTTGCTGAACCACTACGGCAGAAATGGGCGTTTAGACAGGCTTCCTGGTTGCATCATCCAGCTGATGCAAACTAAAAGCGGCATCGGTGTCGATGGGATAAATGCCATTTTGTGGGCGTATGCCCGTTCAGGTCGGATTGATTATGCTCTGCAAATCTACGAAAGACTTCGGTTTAACCTGACGAATCCGGGCACCAGTCGTACCTCTCCCTCGACCCACGATCAGAAGCAGGAAGGGGGGCGTCATCCAATTCTCTCACTTCCTCATATTGATCTTGCCCTCCTCCCAGTATTACCGGACAGTATCACGTACACCACATTAGTTCAATGTTTAGCATATCACGGGGATTTCACAAACGCCATATCTGTCTTTTGGGACTACGTCGGAGCTACAACTGAACGGCCGCCTCCAACACGCTACGACGACTTCAAGTTTACCGAGGAGCGCGCATATGCACCACCCGTGGAGATGTACCGTTCTCTTTTTATAGGATTTATCCGGCATGGAGTATTTCGGAGTCAACATCAGAATGGGTCCACAGCCGAGGAATCGCAAAACGCAGGAATACATTTGTTTTCCCGTCACCAAGTTGCTCCGTTGTCGTATCCTCCACAACCTCCGAAACCACCTTACGTAACGCATAGTTCCCATTCTTCGTGGACGCTGCAGAGTCTTTCTGATTTGTTCGACAATTTCCTCGAAGTACCGCGGACGTGCCATTTGAACGATCGGGTTCTGCTATCGTCTTCGCCACCTAATTCGCGACCCCTGGTGCCACCTCAGGTCATATACTGGGCGCTTGTCGCCTTCTCAAAGACAACGAACGCTGACAAGGAAGTGATGCGCGCCGCTTGGCTGCGCATGGCGCGGGCTTTTCAGCTAGACTGCCGCGATATTCCACAGACATCACGGTTCCCCACCGGACGTGCCCCTCCCTTCGGAGACAGCTTCATCCTCCCTCGGGACTTGACAGGAAGGGGGAGGGCAGACAATAAGTGGCGTCCTCGAGGCCGCCTAAAGAGGCTTGTTGAGTGGGTAGAATCTGACGAGCGTTAAAAGTATGGGCCGCGAACCATTGTCAGATTGATGTAGAGAAATTGTCAAGGACCCGGCACTTGCTGTTGCCACCGATCCATAACTTTGTGCCTGCAGCGCCCTCCTCAGTCACCAAACTGTGACACACCAAAGGATGATGTCAAAATTGGCTCGATCTGTAAGGTGATCTTCAACACACTTAGCCGTGACGTTGTTACCCCGCGGGTGCGGACCTACCACCGTCTTCTCTGACGTGCCCCATACTGGAACCACTAGCTACATGTCGGCACTTTACGGAGGAGAGGTGGAAAGGAAGGAGTATTCGTCACAATTTATGTCGACACGAGGTTCTAAGAGTGCTGGAAAGCGGTGAAGCCATTTCAGAGGCCTCGAACAAATTGATAACAAGACACCTCTGCTGAAAATGGTTATTCAACGATGGAGTTGCCTCGCCAGCTTGCCCCGTGTTACTTGGCGACAAATGGCACCTCTCATCAGTTTCCAAGCTGAGCTGACGGATGCCCCGGAATTTACGGTGAAGCGTGTCCCACATGCACTTTTCAAGTCGGTTGTCAGCGAGCTGTGTGTTATACTGAACGCTTACGGCCCCATTCGGCAACATACAATGACCTGGCGCACTCCTGATTCATTTTCCCTGTGAGTATCAAGAATGTAAAACATGGCAGGCAAATTAAAGTCGCCGCCGGGGATCGTAGATTTGTTCCATTACTGGAATGATGGTTCAAGGTCGCAATATGGGCATAGCATGGGGTTACATAGAACACCATTTCGTTACCGTTAGCAGTGATTTCCTCAATTGGCAGCAGAACCTGACTGAGATTTGACGTGTTGGTAAGCATGCTCTTCAAGTTCCTGGCGAATCCTTCAGCATGCGACTATCAGAATTGCTCACAGACAATCGTGCTTCCTGTTCACTGTGCACCATTCGATGGCGAAGCTTCCCAGTCCTTTCGGTTCATTCAAGATCCGGACTAGAAACTTGTCCGAGAGATCGGCAGTTTCCCCTTCGTTAGCTTGGCAGTTGCAAGTATCTCCCCCGCGCGGCTTCTTCCGGACGCTCGTGGGTTTTTCTATCTTCTACCGCTGGATATAAGGACGCCCTCGCTCGGGTGAACATCAGTCCCACAAAAGCAGAGGCGTCGAACAACGCAGCTCAATGATCGTTGCAGCCAACGGCAAAGCAATAGGCCCCACTCAATACACTGACTTCCGGGTGATTGTTCCAATCTAAACTTCTTGTGCTCAGAGCAGACTAAGCCTTCCTTCCTCTAGGGGGCGCGTATTCAGAGGAAACTCAAAGGGAGGGACCTGATCCTTGGGACCATGACCCTTGGGATGACTCGTTGGATAACGAACCACAGTCGCCAAGTCTGCGAAAGGTTTAGAGGCGTTTTCCTGCAAATCCAAAGGGTCCTCCTTCGACAGCGCCCCTCCGGCGAACGGCTCCGTACGCTTCATGAACGGATCGGGTCCACCGTCTTCCCTGCCGTCCACCCCACCATCTCCCATCGTTCCCTCCCCTGTAGCGATCAGTTGATCTCGTGAGCTGCCAGCGTCAAAAAATAAAAAGACTTTCCTGGTGTCGGAATGAACTCAGGTGGCCGAGACCCTCTGTGCTGTTGTGCAAGAAGGACAGGACCTCGCGCGAACCAGATGAGAAAACATTACCTTTACCCCCAAGCTAGCTGATATGATAGCCGCCTTATGAATTCGGTTTGCGAACGATTGTACGTACCTTACCGTTGATATTTCACGATAGCGAGGCGTTGATCGCTAAGCTCGCAGATGCCAGTGAAAGACTAGCACCTCCCGGGGAGCAATGGCTCAATGACTGCTTAGTGCATATATCAAACTTGAGGGCTTGGCATGAGTTTCACGTCTCAGCCAGGAAAGGCAAAAAAAAAAAAAAGAGATTCTACAGTAATAGTATTGGAGCGCACGAAGAGTTTTCTCGAAACTGGTAAGTATGTCATTGACCATATCAACTTTTGCCCAAGATTGGAAGGTAGGGACAAACAACACAGTCTCACGGATGAAGGTTACTAAATCATCTTGCTCTTAGGGCACGCTTGCGCTGTCGGCACACCCTGTCGCGTGTGACTTCATCGTGGAGGATATCTTTGTCATTTTTGGAGATTTTTGGAGGATCATAAATTGACGCGTGTGAATAACATGTAAATTTACCCTAAATCGTAAAGCGATCCCACGGATGCGTTCGTAAAATCCCCCCACTCATTTCACCGCATGTCAGACTACTAGAATGCCTTTATCGTACACGTCCCACGAAAGCAGCCGCACTTTAGCCTCATCCTCAGGCTCTCTGAGCGGCTTTCCGGAGGAAGACCTCCGCGAAGCGGGGCGTGACAATCCTGGGTACTTTCCAGCGAGGTTAGGCCAATGTCTCGGACAGGGTCGGTTCTGCATTGTCAGGAAGCTTGGATGGGGCCAATATTCGAGCGTTTGGCTTGCCCGCGACCAGGTGTGAGTAGATATCGCGGAGTCTCTAGACGTCTCACATCACATCACTCAGACTAATTTCAGAGAAGATCGATTCGTTGCGCTCAAGATTCTCACTTGCGAAGCTACCAAAGCGCTTTCCGGCGCAGAGCAGACATCTAACGAACTCGCCCTACTACAGAAAGTCGCGGATTCCGACCGATCTCACCCCGGGTTTCCACATACTCTTGCTTATTTTGGTTCTTTTGAGTTCCTCGGTCCTCACGGCACCCATCGTTGTGTGACCACTGAGGTCCTTGGATACAGTCTCAACTACATACGCAACCTCGGAAAAGGCGGTGACCGCCGGGTGCAGACAGGCGTGGTCAAACGCGTTGTGAAACAGGTTCTCAGAGGACTTGAGTATCTGCACGATGTCTGCAGAATTGTGCATACGGGTAATCACCTTGCTCATCTGTCGCCTAACCAAGCGACCTGACTGGCGAATTTAACTCAGATATCAAGGATGACAACATCCTCCTCCGCCCTGCTGACCCCGAAGCCGTTGTGGCCCACGAGCTTATCGGAAAGCCTTCTAGGTCATACGATTGCGGAACGGAAACCCGTCCCTCCGTTATACCGGTCGTATCTCAATTGTTGCCGCTATCCGTGGAGCCAACTGTGCGTGAGGGAGACCGTGAGGCTGTACTAGCTGATGTCGGGCACTGTAAGTGACTCACGGCAGCGAAGCAAAGAGTGTCGGTTGACTAACTTAAACTGATGAGTTTCTCAGCGCACTGGAGGCATCGTCACTTCCAGGAACTCATTCAACCCAGAGCGCTTCGTGCGCCTGAGGTCATCCTTGGCTACCACTGGGATAGCCCGGCCGACATTTGGAATGTTGGCTGTCTTGTGAGTCCTGGGATACTTCACCGTAGATATTTGATCTTATCTCTGTCACAGGTGACCGAACTCCTCGTCGGTTTCTGGCTGTTTGAGGCTAATGTTGAAGATCAGTGGGGCATAGAGGAAGACCATCTTGCGCGAATGACCGAAGCACTGAACACCTCGTTCGATGTCAATTTTTTGAGGAAATGCGAGCACCGAGACAGGTTCTTCAAAGCAAATGGTACGCGTAGTGGTTGGTGCAGGAGGGACTTGCGTGCTGAATGCGGTCGATCGTTTACATATGTTCAGGCAGCTTTGTTCATTTCACTCAGCATGCGGAGCCCACATGGCGGGTCCGGGGGCTCCTTGAAACATTCTCTTTACTTCAGGGTCCTGCCGAAATCGACGCAGCCGAACACTTCATCCTTCGTTGTTTGTGCCTTGTTCCTAAAGAGCGTGCGACGGCACGGGAACTAGTCGATGACCCGTGGTTGACATGAGCCTCGTTAGTATTCCATACATGCAATGTCCGGCTAGAGGATGCTCTCCCAAGGCTATGCTTACCTGTATAGAATAAATTGATGAACCCTTTCGTAGGCACCCAATACGTCGTACACACCACTATGCTTACCAAGAATATCACCACGTGTTCTCAATTCTCGTTCAGTGACAGCTACTAGTACTTCAACAATTGGTCATTCACCCAGCTAGCCCACAACAATTGGGTTGCCAGTGTTTGCTAGAATATATTCAAATAGCATCCGATGCCATCCCCGCCCCCATCGCCCCCATGGGCCACTTCAAGATGAATTCTGTGCATGGTACTTCTCATTCGGCTCTGCAAGGGCTAGAAACGGCTCGACAAGAGCATGGCTTTGTCAAGGGCCAATCATCCTCGCGATCACAAGACACCGCCGACTAAGCAATGCAGGAGACCAGCCTAACCTGCGAAGTCTGAATGGCTCACGCCGCCGAACTGCCAATAACCTTGTCGAGCCCAGTGTCGCAAATTTTGGACATGATGGTAGTCAGCCTTACAATGTTTTCACCCTTATCTTTTAAGCTCCGCGAAAGCAGCACACAATCACGCTATACGAGATACTCAGCTCCCTCACTGCAAACTCGGCCACTCGGTGTATCGCGTCTGTCGGAAAAACTCAAGTTTATCGAGCCAGCAATCTCTGCTGAAGGCAAAGTTCTGTGAACAGGTTGGCAGTACTCCTGGAGCTTGGTGAACTTCCCGCAAACGGCGCGAAGCCATCCAATCACTACGAGGAAAAGAGACGCGAACTTATTTTGCAGGATGGCCGGAAAATCCTTTGTGGCGAGAGTCACATGAGGGGTCTTCGAGCCGAGAAGCCTCTCATGGGATCCAAAGTTGCCGAAGCACTTGGATTCGATGGCCAGCCCGATGCTAGTGACTATTGTGGACATGCCAGCGCCCCTGGCTCCAGCAGATCGCGTGGCCACTTCATTCGCAGCTGAATCGGTTGACGAGGACGGTTGAGGCTTTGACGACTTCGGCGGTGAAGAGGAAACCGAGGTCAAAGAGTCGGTCGTAGACTCATCTTCTGTGGAAGCAACAACCACGGTATTGATGTTCACCGAGTCTATTGCGCTTGCGACACTAGCCTCCGTCTTGTATTCTGCCCGCAACTACCCTGAATGTGTTCCCTTTGTATGAGGTTTCCCTGGTGCAGTGTATCGTCTCTGTTTTTGCCATGTTCCGTCCAATCACTCACTTGCCTGATTTGATCGTCCTCTTTTCCTGCTGCAGACATAATGCTGCATGATCGGACGCTAGAGGACGCTTCTCCGGAAGCTGGCGCGGTGCAGAGAGGTGATCTTGTCTACATAGGTATATACAGCAATACAGCAAATGCGACACATCTTTTTCTGGGGTACAAGGACCCCGGTCCCTGTAGGACAGTGGTAATTTCTGTTACTTCAAACTCGAGCAGGAGGGGGCTGGTTACGCTTCGTTTCGGTGACAGCACTGCCAAAGTAGATGAGGATTGAGATAGCTTGGACTGTCAAGGCGAAGACAATCCAGGCGGAATAAACAGACCTCAGCAGTTCCCAACTTCCCTTGTTGTTCCGCGCTTGCGGACACTTTCCAGTGAGGTCAGATCGTCTCGCCACTTTTGCTTACACTCAATTCAAAAGCACAATCTCTACTATACAGAAAGTAGACGGAATTACATTATCGAAAAGTCTACGTGGGAAATGACACACAAACAGCGGGCTAGTCAGAATGACCGCGCTTGCCGCTGCACCATAATGTGCGGTACATCATAAAGTTGGACCTAGTTGTGAGGTACACGCGACTCGGGGTTACAGCGCAAATGACCTCCACAATCAATTACCGCAAACACGGCCCCAGTAAAAGGCTGGCGGCGCCAGCGTTCCCAACTAATGATAATGATAATTCAAGAACTGGTCGATGTTATGAGGGTTTGTGCAGCGCCTACCATAAGGCTGATGGCTGCGATTTCCCCCCGACGATATTGCAGCCCATAGCACCAAGACACATAATGACCGCTAAGTCTCCCCGCAGTCTGGTCCGGTCCGCAAGCCGCTTGGCCTGACATGCCACAAGCATATTTGTCGAGCGGCAACCGCTAACACCCTTGCGGCGAATCCCGAGCCCGCAAGGCGGCCGAAAAGCACCAGCTCAAACTAGTAAGACGCATGGCGACGCTATCACGCAGCGGTATTCTCGCAAAGGACCTGCTCCAGAAGATCCCAGTCAATCGGCATATCCGCCTCGGGCTCCGTGGTCGTTGCAACTCGAGGAGCCACAGCATGTGACGGCGGGGCAAGAGCGGTGGATATTAATACCGGGGAATCACAGCCGCTCACGTTCGGGTGGAAGGAAGTTTCAACACGTAAAACATCGGGGTGAGCATTGTGGTGGGAGTCCAAGGGCGGAGGAGTTGTTGGGAGCGCGCGAATGCGACGAAGGCGCACTTTGTGATATTCGTTCGGGATCGCTGGGAGAGGTCGAACCTTTGGTGTGGGTGTGGGCGATTCTGACGGGAGAACCGGGGTCTCTACTGCAACGGGAGAAGCTCGCGATGTGTTCGGGGCCGGCGTGATAGACGACGACGTGGAATGCGTGGACCATGAGTGGATGTCGCCATCAGGAAAAGCCTTGCTGGATATGTCAAAGACGTCTGAAGACGGCGACGCATCGTTAAATTTCTCGCGTGCTTTGTCTGGGGAAGATGCGTCTGGGAATGGAGAACAGAACGAGGACGACACCGAGGGTGCTTTCTTCACATGGTGACGAGCGCGCACTACTGCGGCGAAAACGCGCTTCACAGTCCCCCCAATGCGCACATATCCTGCAGTTGCCGTTTCGGTCGGCATGATGGAGAAGGCTCTGGTTCAGCGCAAAGCTGGCCATCTCCGCTGAGATATAAACACATCGTGTGTCATTCGTTCATTTTTGGAATGAATTGCATCAGCACGTGATCGATGCACGAACTGGCGGCAGATTTCTCCATTTCAGAGGATATCATCCCTCCTCAGCCCCCCTCTGTTCATGGCGAACGTGTAGACCTTACCTTTTCAGACCGCATTCAAATATCCCTTCTGGTAGATGCGCGCCCAGGATGCGGCGGGATGGTGTGGCCAGCAGGCGAGGTCGATGGGAACATACTTGATCATCTCTCGTTCCCACTGACATAACTTGTGGCTTGTCCATCATCGAAGGTACTAGCCAAGTACATTGCATCTAAGTATACATCCCTATCTGGTCATCACATTCTTGAGCTTGGTCCGTGTTTGTTTGCTTCCGAGTTGGATAAACCTGATTAGCGCATAAATGCTTTCTTGATCGCGTCAGGCGCCGGCACCGGTCTCGTTGGTCTTGTGGCTGGGGCGCTTGGAGCAACTGTATTTGTTACAGATCAGCAGTGCGTGCTCCTGTGATGTTGCATCGCTATTCGCATGGGCGAGCGTCTCCCCAGACCGATGCTAGGAACTATGCAGCGGAATATTGAATTGAACGATTTGTCTGGCAACGTAACTGCTATGGAATTCAACTGGTAGGTAATCCCCGCAGAAAAATAATACAGGAATAAAACCTCATATTGTTGACTGGCTCAGGGGCGAGGCTTTCAAACAGCCTCTACCCCCACTCACGATGGTGCTTGCTGCCGATTGCGTCTATTTCGAGCCCGCATTTGCTCCCCTAGTGAAAACGCTCCATGAACTCGCTTCTCAAAGCTCCCCGAAATTTCTGTTTTGTTATAAACGAAGACGAAATGTCGGTTGTCCTGATTCGACTTGCAGTAGAATATCGACTCAGGAGAACTCTAGGCAGATAAACGATTCTTTCAACAACTCAGGAAGCATTTCTCATGGAGTCAGGTATACCCGAATCGTCGATCACAGTTCTGCCCTAATGACTAGTCTGGATAGGTGTCGGATGATGACAATCAGACTGAATACAGGGTAGAAGGGATTTCATTGTACGAACTTCAGTGGAAGGGCCTTTAAGTGAGGATAGGTCGTCAACGGAATGGGCCCGTATGTCTCCAGGAACGTCGGTGGTGGCCCGCTCGCATGTATTCTAATCAGAATGATCCGTTCAAGTGTATTAATTCAAGCCTCCTTGCTGGTATCAGATTGGAAAGCAATGTTTGGAATCGAACAGTCATTACCAGGTGCACAATATTTATCTTATCCCCTTCACTCGAATATTATTCTCGTGTAAATGTCACATCCTCAAATTTGGCAATCAGATCGAGTCACGTGATCACATGTCACATCATCTATTTTTGCTGTCGCCCACAGACACCCCCCTGTACTCGTTAACACATCTCTCGAATCGTCCAGTGGCCGGCAATGCCCTCAATATTTCTTCAAATCTTCCGAACTGGTCAACTTCTGCCTTCGCGGGCACTGTCACTGCACTTTCTGGGGCCAGTGCTGTTTCTGCCAGTATTCCTGGCAAATCCACCCCGGCTGTGGTCGGTGCCGGCCAAGACAGACATGTTGTGCAAATGATTGCAAACGCCAGTCTAGACGTTATAGATGAAACTGTCAGATTGAATCCAGCGATGTGCGGACAAGCCTGATCTCATCTCTACGAGACATGAAATGCTGAACTTCCCTATGATAGGTATTTACGAGCAGTGGACAAGCTCAATGAATGGACCGTTTCCGCCTTTGTGACTCCGGGAAGTGAGCCCGTCGTGCTATTTTGTCTCGCTTTGCGAATTCGAGTGCTCAAGCCCACTGTGAAACAATATTCAAAGATATGAAAATCATTCTTTTGCACGATGCTAAGAATGATGATGGCGTAAGAGCATTTTTCATGGATGTATGGGAGTTGTACATCAAGGTAACAAGTTATCTGGTTCCTGCGTTCGCACTGTGCACTGATTCAGATATTCAAGGCAGCTTTGAATCCATTTCATACAGCGCACTCAACGATCAGAAGCTCGGTTTTTGATGCACGGGTACGGGCGAGTGCTAAGAAATATTTGTGATGGAGATGATGATTGCGATCAACTCCGTAAAGTATCAGGCCCATTTTTGGAAATGATCGTTCTTTGCTTTTGTTGTGGTCCGGCGGATGCCGTATCTGCATCCGCGCTTTCTCCTCTTTCTTCCTTGTCGTGGCTCTCTAGCTCTCTCTTCTCCCATTACTTCTGAAAACAATCTCTCGTCTTAATACTATTTGTCTATCAAAGCGAGTAGTGTCCCCTGTACACAGTGGAAGATTGCCCCTGACTGTGCTGCAGTCCTTTTTCTAAATTTACCAAACCACATCGCGACCTACCATCCTCCCTCGCACCACACCTAATCGCACCGACTATCAGTTCACCTACTGGAAGATACAATGTCAAGTCATCGTGCTTCACTCCTTGCAGGTCTCCGCACAGGCGGCCCAAGATCCGTGTCCAGCGGAGCATACAATGTTCCGCACACCGCTACCGTCGTCGGGCAGTTCCCTAGTGCTTCTGCTCAGTATTTAACAGGATATGGCTATGAGCAGGAGGGCAATCAGTTTGTTGCTGACCCTGTTGGTATTCCTATGACCGCCCCTGCCAAAGATGCCACGTTCCCTCGATTTCAACAACAGCAACAAGCGCATCTTATGCTTTTGCAAGCTCAGGCGCAGGCTCAGGCTCTACAAAACGCAGTTGTGGCTGGTCAGGGTGGCGTGCCATACGGACTGCAATCTGTCGTGACGCCAGACCAGCAAGCATTGCATTTGCAGCTCGAAGTGTACAAGATGCAGGCACGGTCTTCCGTTCACGAACGTTGCATTACGCTAATTTGGTTTCTTGTCATCTGTCGTACAGGCGATGCATCAGCAACAGCTGCAAGCACAAATTTTCCATGAGGCACAGAGGCAGATGCTGTATCAACATCAACACCAACAGCTCTCTCCTTCTCGTCGCCGTCCCTCAGAGCCCGTCACTAGTGGTCCCTTGACTACGTCGTTCGGACCCCAATTCAGAAACCGAACGCCGTCTGGTGCGAACGAAGGCTCGGCCACAGCAGGCCTTGATGGCCGATTCCCCGCGCCGAAACCTGGCTTAAACCCTCACGCTCACTCCTTCCATTCAGGCATTAATGAGACACCCGTAGGCAATGCCGCTGTGTCTTCCAATTGGCGAAGTGCGGACCGCCCAAGTTTACCCGCGCCTCCTGTGCTGGCGAGTGATGCTGCCGCGAATGGCGGTACCCTTCTCGGAGCATCGATTACTGCACAGGCACCATCTGCTAGGCATACCGCGGCGACTTCTTGGCGTCGTCCGCCGCTCGTGAAGACGGAAGACGGCGAATCGTCCGCGAGTCCACCACCAGCAGGTTCCCCGTCTGCGTCCCCCCCTGCGGTGTACGTGTCGACGCCCGAAGAGACGAGCCCTACTCAGTCGCGCTGCGAGTCTCCTTCGGCTCACAGGGCCCGTCCTCAACCGCTCCGTTTCACTGTTCCACCAACTATTCCTGACCAAGTTGAAACTGATGAAGTTGAAGGCCAAATTTTGCCGTGGTTGCGCACGAACGATGCCCCTTCATCACCTGCGACGCCTTCCAGTGTATCGTCCGTCCACTCCAATGCGCGTGAGGAAGCTGCTCGCCGCCTGTACGAGGGCCTTGGAGTTGGCCGTCCAACCCAACTGGCTGTTCATACGGAGCCTGTTCGCCATGTGTCCCAGCCAGCCCGTCAGCCCCGCGGTCCTCCCTCGGGAGTGGAGGAATTAGGTGCCCGTAATTTCGCTAGTCGTATTCGTCGCAAGGCTATTGGGGGATTAGGCGCTCTTATGGATGCACGTGGCAGGCGCTCCTCGATGATCGAAGTGGAAGCCTACTGATATGAACATGTGTGTGGAATATTGGGTTAATTGCTCAGGCAATGGAGCCACCGCCCCGATATGATTTGGAATAATCAGACTCACGAAGAAGCGGCCGCGTAGTGCATCTTGCTATTGGCGCAGCGAGGGCTGGTCTTCCCTTGCATGTGTCTTGAGCGCGTCTGTTCTTACTTTGTGGTTCACAATCTTGCTCGTTCCTTTATTCTCCTTTGTGCGTCATATGTTCTGTCGCGTTGTTTA
>Ga0307508_10000117_pt1 | contig 94629 bp, 124 predicted proteins | sample 9_EM_MG_FD_203089 | JGI IMG/M metagenome (GOLD analysis project Ga0307508, IMG submission 203089) | Populus trichocarpa ectomycorrhiza microbial communities from riparian zone in the Pacific Northwest, United States - 9_EM | ecosystem: Host-associated > Plants > Roots > Unclassified | place... | reverse complement strand
CCCCCCGGCGGTATGGCCGTTTATTTTCGGTGCTGCGCTGCTTCCGAGGGTGGTGGTGGGCATGAGTGCGGCCGCGACGAGAGCTCCCACGAATTCGACACACGACTTCGCATTCGACGCGAAACGCTTGGCGCCAAAAAAAAAAGCCCACCCACAGTATGTGCCACACAGATAAAAAAATCCAATATAGATATAGATACATATCTAGCTGATGCCCGCCGACTTCGAACGGCCGCTAATGCAAGGGAATATTTCCAGCAGCGGGAGAGGAGCCGCTACGGTGTCGTCGAAATTGCTCCACTTTCCAGAGCGGAAGGAGGGCACCATCGCCATAGATACTGGCTATCCGCGTTTGTCCGGTTTTGGGGCTGTTTCCGGTAAATCAACCTCACTAATTCTCACTCGATTCGCTCGCACCGGGGCGGGGGCGGGAGATATCATGGCACCTTCCCCTTTGCGTGCGTTGATATGACCGATGTAGCCGCCGGTTCGAACAGATCTTTGGTACGTCTCGAATGCTAGTCTGGTTTCAGTCCGTATGGAGGGCTGGGCTTAAGGATGTCGCTGGTTATGTAGCATTCTCTCGGGATGAGCTGCCATCGATCCATTCTCTGGTCTGGGTGGTACTGTATGTACAATGTATGTATGTAACAGCACACGCAGATCTTTCTATGCACCTGTTTGGGTCGGGTTCGAAGGGAGTGATCTCACTTTTCCACCAATCCAAAATTGTCTTGAGAACAGGCTCGAAGAAGAAGGCCATCGACCGCGGACGACGGTGGTCATTTGTCTTTCCCGTCGACCTCTGGCTGCCAGTCTGCCACTCTATCGAGCAGATGGCGTCGGTCCAAACCAGGTATTATACATTAACATAGCGGGGTGTTCAGACGTTCAGAGAACAGAAACAAAACAAAAACAACATCTCCCTCGCCTCACTCGCTTTCTCGTAGATATCTTCCAGCGTGCGGTGTGCAAGACTCCCACCCCCCAGTCATTCCTACAGGTCTCGGCGATAAGCCCTTGCATAGTTTCCGTTAGCCAATGTGAACTTGACGTTCACAGGTGTTCGTCCTGACCGTATGCGCTATACTGTCGCCACTCAACCGGAAAGTCAGGATCGTCCCCCAATTCGTTTGCTACAGACAAAGACGGCTTTTTTTCTTTTCTTTGGTGGGGTGGGTGGGGTGAGTGGGTTATTGGCTGCGGGCAGGCTTTTCGCACATGTCAGGCCATACTTCCGATGCACGGTGCAAAGTGTGGCGCCAGATGTTTTTTTTTTTTTTTTTGCTGGGACGGCGCAGTGAGTCCGGGTGGTGGCGTGACGAGGCAGGCCCGTTGGAACGCTGAATAGATATTCCCACGTTTCCAGCCAACCGAATCGCAGAATCTACATACTTACTTACATAAATATGTACTCGCGTAGGGTGCTGTGAGTGAGTGAGTTTGTGTGATCGATACGTAGGCCATCCATCCATCCATTCATACTTTGCCCCCGCCCCAATTGGGGGGGGGGGGGATGTACATACTTACATGTGCACGTTGCGGATCCACACAGAGCGCAACGCATGGTTGATCCGTTCACTTGATCCGGAGTGGCGAGACGGCAACGACTCACTTTGGGGGGAGGGGGGGGATTTCGCCTGCACTGGGGGAGGGCACGGCCTTCGTCAGGGGGTGTGGGGAGATGGGGGGGGGGTCGGATGGACGGATGCGGCGCGGCTTGTTATCGTGAACACACTCCACTCCCCTCCACTCCCACCAGGGAGGCTTAAGATTGTCACGGTATTGCATTGCATTTATTTTTATATATATACATATATATATTTTATTTCATTCGCGTGGACCGTGTCCATCACTACGTGTACTCCATACCTTGATACTCTTTTTTCTTCTTTTTTTTCGCGCACGTATGTATGTACTCTGGATACTCTGCGCATGCATGGCCGCCAGTCGGACGGTCGGATCGGGTCGAGTGCATTGACAGCCATAACCAAGAAGTAAGTATCTGACTTGAACAGTTTTTTTTTTCTTTTTTTCTTAATTTTTTTTATGTAGATACATACATACATATGTAGAGTAGATGGTGGGGTGCATACATCATGTGCATCATGTGCATCATGTGCATCATGTATGTATGTATATGTGTGTACCGTTGACATCGATCGAGGCGTGCAGCATGTACTTACCTATGTATGCATGTGCGGAGAGGAGCGCGGAGGGTCGGAGCGCAGCGGGCCGATCGCAGCGGCTGCCGGGCGGGGACCAGGATGGCGAGTGCGAGGACGAGGACGAGGGCGAGGACGAGGATGAGGTCGCCAGTCGAGTGCGAGCTGGAGATCCGGCCAGCGCATGCTCAAAGTGTCCGTTTGCATATCATACACACACATCTCCACGCGACCGACGAACTCCAGCCGCCGCTATATAGATACTCGCGTCCGTCGCCCGGTCGGCCGCTGCCCTCTCCGCTCCAGGTAGCCGCCAGCCTGCAATCGCCGCGATGGGGTGCGTCCTCGTCAACACCGACAGGGCGTCGACACACGTGACATGTCCCGCAACCGCGCTAACTATCTATGCACATACCCCGCACTGGCGGACCGCGTTGATATGTACCTGATCCACTCGACAGCCCCTGCCCGCCGGTTCTCCTCGGAACGGCGGCGGCACACCGGCGGACGGCGGGATCGGTGTGAAGGTGGTTTTTTGTTGTTTGCGTTGATTGTAACCGGGATGATGGGCTGTTCTTGCTCTCTCGGGGGTCTTCCTCCTTCTCTCCCCGCTAGACAGCCCATCTACTCGAGAGGAGCAACCCTTTCATCACCGGTTTGCGTTCCTCACATCATCCCAAGTGACTAGCCATCGACCAAGGACGTACCAGCAGCACGAGGGTATCTACATAGACTTAGGGTTCTCATCGGCCGCTAGAGGCGTGGAGACTCGGGCCGCTCTTCCATGCCCTCCTCTGCGCCGTGGTCCGGACACGGTCGACTATGGGCATCTGCAGCTGGTTCCGCCACTCGCATCCGGACTGCGCTGGAGAGGGGGCGGGGCCTCCGCGGCTACATAGTCTACACACATAGATTTCTAGTTATTACTTAACTACCGCCGGCTGCTGCTTCGGGGATGGCCTGCAGTACCAGCCGGCGCTGGAGTCGATAGAGTAGATACAAGGTATGTAGTTGCGCACGGACGGCGATTTCCGGCGCCGCAGCTCCCCTCCCCGCACTGCAGATTGCGGACGATCTATGTATGATTCGACTGTGCGCGCGAACACGCTCCGCGGAGTTCGGAGGGCCTGGTCCTTCCCCCTCCCCCCTTCCAATCACGACCGCAGCCGCGGGCGGAGCTGTCGGGAATCCCCCCGCCCGCGCTCCGCATCCACACGGCGGGGGACACCCATCATAGCAGCACCGGCGCGCTACATACGTATCCGCACACCGCACGCATCTCTGCGCAGAGATATCCACTCTATCTTCGCCAGCTATCGATGCGCTCTACTCTATGTATCATAGATATCCGACACGCCGACACGCCGAAACGAGGCGAGACGAGACGAGACGAGACGTGTCGCTTCGCTTCGCGGTGCCGGGGACGACCGTGGTCGTTGTCCGTGTGGATGTCTATATCTATGCACAGTGGCGAAGCCAATCTGTACCACCGATCTGGGGATGCACGAACACAAGTATATAACTATCTGGATATGTATAGATACGTGTTGTATGGTACATACTCTGCGCATCTGCGTAGGACGGTACGCAGTGTACGCAGCGCAGAGCAGTCTCCCGACCGCAGTGGTTGACACGTGAGTAGCACGGACCCGAGTTCCGGCGGGGCCGATCATGTCGACTATCTACCTACATGTGTCTATCTACATATGAAGTACATACGCCCCACCCACGCCCCCCCGGTCCATGTTTAATTTGTACTTACGTACAGACATATCTAGATGGTAGTGCTGCTCCTATGAATAAACAAAAGAAAAAACATAGCTGCTCCGGGCACCATCCGTCAGCCGTTGTCGTTGCTGGGGTGGGAGCTCTTTCTGCCTAGCCGGACTCGACGCAGAGTAGATACTTACCTAATGTACGTCGAGTAGGTGCGCGGCTGCTCATCTTCGGAAGGCCTTGAAGCGGGTGTCCAGGACGGGAGAGTCAGGCCCAGAGAAGAAAAGAAAAAGAAAAGAAAAGCGCAAGGGGAACGACAGCGGCGGGATCACGAGCGACGAGTGATGTTACGGGGATGGATGGTTGCTTGCATATCTACTGCGCCGCGGAGGGCGTAGATAGAGCTGAGCAGAGCGTGCCCGGCCGAAGCCACCGCCACCCTCACCGCGCGCATCAGCTCGTCATACATACCTAGCGCTGTAGAGATAGAGTAGCAATGATGCCGCGCCGCCGCCACAGCTGCAGACGTACATAGATATGTGGCTGGACAGCTTGCTGTTGGGGGGGGGGGGGGTCTGCGGCGTTCCCTGCTAGCGTGTGCTGCGGTGCTTGGCTGGGCGCAGTGGCGAGCCATTGTACGTGCATATATAGGTACATAGATGCGCGCGAATTCTTTCCTTCTGGTTGGGAAACATGACGCTCGTCTGTTTGCTTGCTTGCGGTCTCCGTGACGGGGGGGGACGGCTTGCGCATGACGCATACATACCAGATTGGCATCCTCCCATCCGGAGGGAAGGAAAAAAAAAAGGAGAAAAAGAAAAAGGAAAAAAGGAAAAAAAAAGAAAAAAAAAGAGTGGGAAAAAAGAAAAGAAAAAGAAAACAACGCGAACGCGAGAGAAACCCACCAGGGAGCCCCCCAACAGCTCTCCCCCCCGGGTCGAAGCCTCGAAGCGTCAACGGCGTTGGCACATAGATACTCATACTCTACATAGATATGTAGGCAGCCATCCAGAGTAATCTGCAGCACGATGCGAGGGCGATGGCCATGGGAGATGGGATGATGGAATGTACTTCCGGCCCCTGCAAGTCCTCTCGGCCAATGCGCACAGCCATTGCGGGCGGGCTGGCTGGCTGGCTGGCTGGCTGGCTGGCTTGCTGCGCTCTTGCTTCTGCAGTGTGCACGGGCAGAGATGAGATCATGGGCAGGGAACGTCATGGTCGTGGTCTGCTTCCCGCGCCAGCTTTCTTTCTTTCCCATTCGCCCCGCGACGGCAGACGACGGCGGCCCCCGCAACGGGACGGCTCTGCAGCGGATTCCGACCTCTTCCGCTCGCCTCTGTCTCGCAGCCTCTGCCGACTGTGTGCTCCGTGCCGGGTCTGCTGGTGCGGTAAACTCGCCCCACGCCAGCAGCGCCTTGCCTCGGATTCGTCATCGGCCTCCTCTGCCGTGCTCAACTCCCCTCGTACATATGATACCCACCGCTGGCTTACGTCGGAAAAAAAAAAAAAAATACAAAAAAAACCCCCCCCCCCCCCCCCCCCCCGAGCGAACACCTCGCCCACTTACATACATACTTACATTCTACATATCCCCATCCCCCCTACGACCACTAGTCTGCCCATCCTTCCTTTTACCGAACTGACTCGCACCGTCCCCCGAAAACAATGACGGAACCTCTCGTCCTTCCCACCTCCCCCCCATTACTGTCCACCACCCCAAACTCGATATCTGAATCTTCCTCTCCCGCCACCTCGATGGATTCGCAGAACAGCCCCCGAGAACTCGCCCCGCACCCTTCCGCAAACCACAGGAACGCTCCCCGCGGCGCTGGCAACAGCTGCCGCTCCGGCACTTCCTCGTCTTCCCTCTTTCCGGGAACGACCGATGCTACGCTGGAGTCGCCGCGCACGCTCCCGCTGTCGTTCCGCAATCTGTCGGTGCACGAGGCGGACACGGCCACTTCCGCGGGAATGTCCACGTCGCCGTCGCGTCTGGCTGGCTGTCCGATGCTGATGATCCGCAAATCGTCGGTGCATTCGTCCACGCATTCGCACTCGGCTATTTACAGCACTTCGCCGCTGCGCCATCGTCGCCAGTCGGTGGAGTTCACCCTCTCCCCGCCCAATCCCAAGTCCTTTGCCCTCAACTCGTCGAGCCATGAGCCCCACAACGAGCAAGAGCCGCATTCCCCCACCTCCGCTCGATCGTTCGAGACCACCGACGTCATCTTCCCCGGAGGAATGGAACCGCACGGAAGCAACAACGAGGACGGCGGCCACATCTGCCCGAGACACCACCACCGCCAATCGGTCTCCTCGACCATCTCGATAACCTGTTCCTCGCGGTCCGAGTCGGTCTCGGGCGGCGACGACGAGGACGAGGTTGAGGTCGAAGCCATCGCCCTGGAGCCGATGGCGCCTAGTATGCTGGTACCGCTCGTCGATCGCAACGAGGAGATGGCCGATCTCCTGGGACATCCCGCCAATGCCGCTTGGGTGAAGCTCGCTCGGCGCACCATCGGCCCCGATGTCTACGACTCCCAGTGCGTGCCCCTTTGGACCGCCACGAGTCGCCGCGAAATGCCCGACCTGAAGTGGCTGAAGAAGTCGAAGAGTCTGCTCGAGACCAAAGGATGCGGCGGCATCTGCGACGGACGCCTCTGGAGCGAGTTCTGCGGCATGGTGGGCTGGGAAATGGGTTCGCCGCTGTTGGACGAGGACGAAGCTGACGAGGATGGGCGGTTGCGCAGCCGTAGCAGTCACGAGAGCATCGGCTCGACCTCCTCCAGCAAGATGATCTCTATCGCGGAGGAGGAAGAGCCGCTAGGTGTTTGATCGTCATTTCCTTTTTTTTCTTCTTTCTCTACAATTTCGACCAATGTATCTGTTAATCGACGATGGGGGGACATGTATGATGAGAAGATGGTGAAGAACGACGTGTTTGTTGCTTTTTCTTTTTTCCCCTTGGGTTGCGGCGTCCATGGCTTTCTTTTTCTTTTTCTTTTTCTGTTTTTTTTTTCCCTTTTCCTTTGTGTGACTGGAGGAGTTACTCTACATATGTAGGCTTCGGTCGTTTTAAAAGGTCCAGTGGAAAGCTTGCTGGTCATACATACCGTCGGCAGGTTCGCTTTTTTTCTTTTCTTACATAAGCACTCTTTTTTCTCGTTCATTTCGCTTGGTCGGGGAATAGGGATCTACCTATCTAGGGAGATTAGATTTACCGTTCTTACCTGCATATGATAGTGCCTGCATATCGAAGTAAGGTGAAACTATACTATCTCGTGTCTCCCCCATTGTTCCTCCGACCGTACTCCGATTAGCCACCCCAACAGCTCGATATCCCGAGTCACGGCCCGCGTCGCTATGTAGGGGAGTTGGTTGCCCCTTCCGTCTGCCTCTTCCGCGCAAACGATGCGGTACAGCAGGCACATCTCGTGCATTGTCGGCACGTGGGGTGCAGCACAGCATCATCAACGATGGGGGAGAGTCTGTGGCAGCTGCTGTCAAAGTCCAGCCATCGAAAAAGTATCGGTCAGTGGATTGCATCTTTGGAGCATGTACACGCGGTGAAATCCCCCCCAAATCCAAAAGTCGAAGTATACAGGCGCAGCATCTCGCTCGAGATCATCACACCACCCTCTGCGCGGCGACAACGAGCCTGACCCTCTCGACGGCCTCCTCAAAGTCCCCGAACTCGACCCTGCCAGCGGTGAGGCGACCGAGCCACGCGCGCCTCTCGTCGTCGTCGTCGGTGTCATCGTCGTCATCGTCGTTGGGGGCTCGGCGGAAGAGGAGGAGGCCAAGGCCCTCGGCGGCAACGCGGAAGCAGGCGGCAGCGACGGTCCGGGCGGTGAAGAGGCTGACAAGCCTGTAGTCGGTGACGGCGTCGCGGACGACGGCGCGGACGGCGGCGGCGAGGACCGAGTCGTCGACGTCGACGACGGCAGCCTCGGCGCGGTCCTCGGCCGCAAGGCCGTCGAGGTGCTCGGTGCCCGGCAGCGCGAGCGCGCGCGCCAGCAGCCGCGGGACGTAGTCGAGCGGCTGGTCCAGGCGGATGTCGAAGCGCAGCACGCGCAGCAGCGTCAGCTCCGCCGCCACCAGCGATGCCCGCAGCGCGTCGTACCGCGCCGACGGGAACGTCAGCGGCGCCGCCGTCGGCCGCAGCACCGCGTGCGCCGGCACCAGGAACTCGCGCAGCCGTCGCGGCGACTCCGTGCTCTTCGTCGCGAGCGAGAGCGATGCCAGCCCGAGCGTCTGTGGGGCGTCGCGTGAGTTGGAGGGGTGAAGGCGAGGCGGGAATTGGGGAAGGGGCGACGTACGTAGACGTCCAGTGGATCGCGCGAGGAAGGCGACGTCGTGCTGTGGAAGTGCTGGTACTTGCTCGTATAGATGAACGCCATGCACAGCGTCTCGTGGCGCAGACGGAGCGAGTCCGCGATCAGCGTCATGAACGAGCGCGCTGACGTTGGGTGCAGCATGTTTGGCGGCGGCGGCGGCGGCGATGGCGGTGCTTTCGACATTGGTTGGGCGTTGGGGATTCTCGGAGTGGTAACTATTAGTCGGCAGGGCAACAACGGTAGGTAGCTAGAACTGCCATCGCAACGACAGGGTAAATCCCGCCCAACCGACGCGACGACACGATGGTCCTGGAGCTGTGGGGCAGCGGCTTCAATGCGTTCTCGCAGCTGGCACCGGACGCCGACCCGTTCCCGGCCGACATCGCGACGCCGACGCTGCTCGCGACGGCGAGCGCCTCCCTCGAGCCCGTCTTTATCGGCTGGAGCGACCTCGGACGTAAGGCCCTCCCCACACACGAAACCGACATGGCTGGCGACTGACCGGCCCAAGTGGCGATAGATGGCGTGCTGCGGTGGCGCGGGCCCGCAGCGGAGCGGGTCGGGGAGTCGCCGTGCCGCCTATTCGCGGGCAACCAGCAAGCGCTCGTCTCGCGGCCGGGGGGGGCCCGCACGACGACGGCGACGCATCTCGCGCACGACGGGACGCTCGGCGTGTGCTGGGTGAGTCCCGACGCAGCGTCGACGGTGAGGACGGCGACGGCGGCGGGGACGCAGCAGGAGTACCGCATCGACACGCGCGCGGTCGTGCAGCTGGCCGCGAACGAGACCGCTTTCGCGCTGCTGACGGACGAAGGCAGGGTGTGCACGTGGGGTGACGCGAGGGGCCTCCACGCTCTCGGCCGCGAGCCGACGCCGGACGAGCCCGCCGACAGGCCCGCCGTCGTCCCCGCGCTGGACGGACTGGTCGTCACGAGGATCGCGAGCGGCGGCGCCGCGAGCGCCGCGCTCGCCGAGTCCGGGGACGTCTACATCTGGGGCGCCGCGGAGGTCGACGGGCTCGGGGGTGTGCCTGGTGAGGTCGCACTCGTCGATCTGCCGAGAGGGGACGTCAATGTCGTCGACGTCGCCGTGGGCGCGGGCCACGTGCTGGTTCTCACGGAGGACGGCGAGGTGTGGGCCGCTGGGGAGAATGCGAACGGTCAGTTGGGCCGAGAGGATGGGGGGGTGAGTGGGTGGAGGAGGTGGGAGGGGCCGTGGAAGGGACGAGTGAAGCGGGTTTACAGTGGGCCGTTTGCGTGGTGCTCACTTGTGCTTGTCGAGAGGGATGACGATCACGGGGAGGAATGAGTATTGTTTTGAGCGCACCGTATCCCATCGGCCCCCTATTCCCCGTCCCCACGCCCCTCTGTCTCCATATTCTTCAGCCTCATGCCCCGGCCAGCCATCATAGCCCCTCGAAATCGATAGTAGCACATTGGTAACGGTACAGCAGAGAGGCATACAGTACCTCAGATCGTCTATCGTCAGGCACAGACCAAAGAAAAAACACCAACAGATGCAAAAAGAAACCCGCTTGAAAAGGATGAAAGAGTGACAACAATGCTGCGCTATGCAAGATAAAAAGGGAAATGCAAAGAAAGCAGAAAAAGTAGAAAAAAAAAGGGCCCAATCAATGCAATGGTCATGGAAATAGGTGGATGGTTTTGTACACACGGAATATGACCAAGGAAAAAGAAGAAAAAAGAAAACAGTAACTCGTCACCGATCATCATTGACATTTTCCTATACGCACAATACGGAACAGGTCAGGCCAGGTCACGCAACTCACGCGGACCGCTTGTGGTAAACACGCGGATGATAGGACTCCCTGTTTCCGGGCGTGCCCTCGGAAGACTCGGTGGGGTACGGAAGGCCGCTGTTCACGGTGCCCATCTGGATGTGCGCATTCTTCTCGTTCGGATACTCCTCTGGGCTGGAAGGACCAGTGGGTGTGGTCGGTGTGAGACCGAAGGTGGGGAAGTTGGGCTGCTGGGTCTGGGTCTGGTTCCGTCCGTAGACCCCTTGCCCGTCGCTGATACCGCCGGTGAATAGGTGAGGCTGGGGCAACGGGGCGGGGCCGCCATCTCCGCGCACGGTCTCGTGTCCGAACCAGAGGCAGGCGACGCGGACGAGGGCGATGACGCACACGAATACCCAGATGCCCAGGATGCAGGCCGAGATGATCGCCTCCCGCTTGATGGAATCTTCCCATTTGTTGGTGAGCTTCACGACTACATCTGTAATCTGGTCGGTAGCTGCCGAACCAGGGTTTGCCAAAAAGCTGGAGGCAGGATCTGCGTCGGAGCTGATGGATTCCAAGGCTCCGCGGGAGAATGCATCTTCCGGCACGGTCGGGAAGGAAACCTGGGCGTGCTCGTTGGCCCAAGTGAGGCCCTTCTGAATGCCTTGGATCTTGATGGTGATCAAGCAGTTGAGCACCTCGTTGATCGCCGATGCCAGAGGCGTGCCCTTGAAGAAGGAGTCCACACCATCGTGCATCTTGTCGACGAAAGTGTTCAGCGTGTCATTGAGCGAGTCCGTTCCCTCCTTGACCCAGCCGAAAAGTTCCTCGTTGAGCTCGGCGTTGGTGGTGTTGAGCGCCTGGTTCGCTTGAATAGCCCACTGCTTGGAGGCACCCTCGAGCTTGTTGACGACATTACCCGCAAACTGTCCTATCTCCTCTGCCAGGCCGGGAGTGCGAACCTCAACCTGCTTCAGGAGAATCATCTGACACGCAACGCTGAAGAGGCCAGTGAGACCGAGGGAGAGCACGAACAGCGCTGCGGGAGACGTCGCATACGAGACAGCCCATCTCACGAGCGTCTGCCTGCGGTTGGACTTGGAGATCTTGGAGATCTTCAGGCCGAACATCGAGGCGTGCGGTTGTGAGGCGATGTGAACGACATCGACGGGGTCGAAAGCGCGAACGGGGTCCGAGAGCAGAAGGGCGTAACGCCTGGAAGTCCGGTAGGCGTGCCACTCGCGGTAAGCCATGGGGATCATTACGAGGAGTGCGAGTGTGATGAGGACACCGATGAGAGTGTTCTTGACATTGAAGACGAGATCCTTCAGGTTGTCAAAGAAGTTGTTGATGGTCGGGTCGTCGGTGCAGAAGGTGAGCTTCTCCTTCTGTGGAACAGGGAAGACGGAGCGGTCAAACTCGTAGATGCCCAGTGTGCTGTTGACCTTGTTCTGCGTAAAGTTAGCTGCACATTCAGAATCATACAGACAAGGGGGTGTACTGACGATCAACAACTGGAAGGGAATCCGGATGGCATCTCCGGCAGCATCCTTGACCTCCTCGAAAGTAGGAATGCTGTTCTCCATGTCGTCCAGCTTCTGCTTGAAGTCATCGGGAATGGTGAGGCCATCCTTGAGCTTGTCCAACGCCGGGATGTTGACATCGGGGATGTTGACCTCAGCGTTCACGAAGCGCGGTAAGCCCTCGAGGAAGTCCGTGACCTTGTTGATTCCATCTTCGAGCCCCTTGACCTGGTCCTCTGCGCTGTTGAAGATATCGTCCATGGCATTATTGACGAAATCGGTGATCTCCTTGAGGGCATCGACCATCACACCGACGGATCCGCGCACCGCGAGGGTAATCAGACAAACGTAGGTGGAAGTGATGAGGTTGACGATGAACACAACCATCTCCTGAACGCCGGTGATCATGAGGAGCAGGGTGCTCTCGAGCGCACGGACAGCACTCTCGATTCCCTTCGCCGTCATCTCGTTGACGCCGTTGGCCATGTAGAAAGGCATCGACGCCATCGCAGTGCCCATACTCTCCACACCTGTACACGCCGAGAAGGCCTTGTCCCGAGCAGATTCGAGATCGGAGTCCAGGGATATGGTAGCGAGGATCACCCGGACCATAATCAATAGCAGCAGCACGGTCCATCTGTTGAACCAGATCTGCGACAGCCGGGAGCGCAGTCCGAGATATGGCGTGAGTTCCGGCGTGGTCTGGAGGATCCCCCGGGAGTTAATGGCGTTCATGGCGTCCTCATATGACGGTGCGTCCCCCCACGGATGAGCTCCGCCCGTCATCTTGTTGTCGTATGGAGTCGATTCCGGAAACATCCTGGCCCGCAACGAAGCAAGCAGGCTGGTCATTTGCTGGAACAAACAAAGGCGGAACGGCTGGAAAAGGATCCGAAAGAAGGGGGTCTGATTAGATTCGGAATGCGCAGTCAACTGTGCACGGGTCCGATGGGTCTGTTGAAATTCGGCGACTCTTGTCGAAAGAGCGGATGGCGATGTTTAGAGAAGGAAGGAAAGGGTCGACGACGACCTATGCGTGCGATCTGGTTGTGTTTTGTGATTTTATAGGGGATTGACTTGAAAGGGATAACTTGAACGACCGGCGGGTGAGTGAGTAAAGTACTCGACTTGTTTTGAATGTGAGGAGGTGGAGCGGGGCCCGCGACCGGACAAGAGAAGAGGGAGACGTGGGGGAAAAGAAAGGAAAAAAAGAAAACAAAAGGAAAAAACAAAACAAAAAGAGAAGACGTTGGTGAAGATACTGCAAGCCTTAGGAAAAATACCGCAAGCCCCAGAAATAAGGCGGAGAGTGGGTGGAGATATTTAACCTGGAGAGGACAGCGGTCTCGCTCCCATCTCGAGCACTGCTGCGCCGACGTATGAATATGCGAGCAGTCCCGAGACATCCAGGGTCTATCGTGATAGGCCAGCGCGAAAAAAAAAATAGGCAAGAAACCCCTCTGCCTTTTCCTCACCCTCAAGCATCGAGAACCACAGTTGAGCCTGTCTAGCTGATCCACGTTGCCGATTGGCCTTGCAGATATGCTCTCTTAGCGTGTCCCGCAAAGCGCCCGTCCGCCCAGCCCCTGGATTCCTGCGCTCCCATTCGTCGCTTCCGACGTCATCCCGCCCCAAAAATACTCAATGCCATCTGATCGAATTTCCCGAGAGCAATCCATGCTTGGATCTTATGGAAAAAGGAAAAGCAGGAGTGACACCGAGTTTGAGATATGAGGATAACGCAGAGGGAAAAAAGCTCTCCCTCTTAGATACATACCTATGTACTTTTATACGTTCGCGTTCGTATCTTAGAATCGCATCCAGTCAGTGGCCTCTCAAGCACGGATCCAATCCGTCCATCCGCCTACATAGTATACGCACGTTTCATCTTCACCCCGCGGCGGCAAATCACAGTCCAGCATGCTACACAGCAGATCTCCCCCGCCTCCCTATCTCGAAAATAGTCACGCGTTTCATCGTTCGCTCGCTCTCCTCTCCTCTCCTTCCGGGTCGGTAGGGCGCGGGCTAACTACTGGCGACTAAGTAGACCGCAGACCAGAGTAGATATCCGCAATATAAATTTTGCAAGGAAGTTTCCTAAAATAGACCTTGCGATGAATTTGAAAGAGGTAGATCGATGGACGATATGGCCAAACCACCGCATACTTGTCTACGCGCCCACGTCGACTACATTACACATGACCGGTAGTTCAGGCCGTATATCATGTCTCACTTTGGCCTCCTGAAGTCAGGAACGGGTGCGGATGTGGACGGCAATCTCGCAGTCAAATGTGCTGGCCGCAACACCTATTGATGTCGCTCCTGATACTGATTGGTGGGCCCTTTTCTCATGTCTTCCCGCGTACGGGGGTGCAAGAGATAGCTTTCTGCTTCAACGTAATTATCACGGCCTCTATTCAGTTTACTAGTTGATATCATTGCGGACGTAAGAAAGATCTATACAGACGGTAGGGTGATGAGACGCAGCCAGCCGCGAATTCTACATGTATTTCTTCAGGTCGCGGAGCCTTTCCTTCGCAGCCTCGAGGACATCATCGTTCCTGCACACCGCAAATCTGAGGTAGTTCTCCGCCTCCTTCTCGTGCTGCGGGGTATAAAACTCTGTCGGAGGGATGGCAGCAACGCCCAGCTCCTTGATCAGGAACCAGCAGAGCTGGAAGTCTCTCGGCCGCTCGGCCACATGCGGCGGAAAGTCGTAGCCCTCAGGAATTTTGACTTTGCTCAGATTCACCAGCCTATAGCGGAGTCCTCCACGTCAATGCTGTTTCATCTGACTGGGGGGATCAGCAGGGCCACCTACACGAAGTAACCACCATCCGGCTCCGTGTATGGCACTCCAAGCTCGTGCCAGATCTCATTGAGCCGATCCATCTTTGCCTTCATATCCCTCTTCGATTTTTCCCAGAACCCCTCACTGTCCGCCTCCTCGAGACCGATCGCCACCGCCTCTTGCAGCGGAGACACGGACGAGAAGCAGATACGTGTGTGCGCTGCACCAACGTATTTGATCAGATGCGGCTTTCCGATCAACCAGCCTACACGCCAGCCCGTGCAATAAAAGTTCTTGCCCGCGGACCCGACGGTGATGGTGAGATCCTCAATTTCGGGGGAGAGAGTGGTGATCCGGGTGAACGGTGTGTAGAAGAGACGATCGTACACTTCGTCGCTGAGGATTATGATGTTGTGTTTCACGCAGAGCGCGCCGATGCCTTCGAGCTCTGCGCGGCTAAAGACTTTACCGATGGGGTTGTGGCTAGGAAGATGTGTCAGCTGTGTTTCCACTGCCTGAAGGGAGGAAGAGCTTACGGAGTGTTGACGACAATCATCTTAGTCTTAGAGGTAATCTTCTCCTCGAGCTCTTTTAAGTCAAGTTTCCACTCACTGGCAGGACAGACTTGGGTGTCTCCTTTCTCCGGCGGATGCAGTGAAACATATACCGCCTGCGAAGAAGCCTCTCAGCAACCATCCCCACATCACGACCTCCAAGCTATAGCACCTACCTTCCCACCCGCCATGCCAATGTTACTGATATACTGATCAAAATACGGCTCCATGACGATAACTTCATCACCGGGTTCAATGAACCCCATGAAGGCGGACAGCATCCCCTCATTGGCGCCCGTGGTGACCACAATCTCGTCTGCCGGGCTCAACGTGCGGTTAAAAAACGGGGAGTAGGCATCCGAGATTGCTTTTCGTAAGCGCAATCGTCCCTGGGTAGGCGAGTACTGGTTGCACTCGACGGTGTCCAGGGCCCTCTTGGCCGCATTGATTACGAATTGGGGTGGATTGTAGCCCTGGCGCGCATCCCGTCAGTTCCGTCTTATCTCCCCAGAGATCTTACCTGGCTGCAGCATACGAAAAACCCTTGACCGAGATTGACCACCGGCCTGTCCTTCGTCGCCGCGGCTGCAGCTTCATTGACGATCGACCACACATCCTTCCTCTGACCGTCCACGCGCGCAGCCGGCTTGATTTTGCGTGTCGTAGGTGAAGTCGACATCTGTCTTCTGGTGATTCCGGGCTGGGAAGGTCTCGGTAGGAATAGGTGGTGGCGGAGGATACGGGTCGCTGTGCGCATTCTACGGGTCTATAAGTGGAGGTGGGGTTGTGTATGTTTGCAGACCACAGCCCAGGCGACACACTAAATGCGGGATGACTAGACGGGTTTTGAAGGTGGGGATCCAGGGTAAGTTTGCGATACGGCCTTGGCGGGTGGCGCAATAAACTAGTGGGTGATAGGGCATGATTCGGATACCGGAAGTAAGTTATATCATACGCGGAATTCACAATCTGGTAGGAAGAGCATGGCACACAAAACCCGTAAAATAAATGAATGTTTCAAGGTGTGGTCGATTCACACAAGAGAGGGTGGGCATCTGCCAAAAAGAAACACCAGCAAAAGAAGTTACGCTCAAAAACCTTACAGCCCTTAATAAGGCTCAAAGCCCGTAATCTTCACTATCTCCTTCGCTCTCGTCAAGATCTAGATCGGCTCTTCTTCCTAGATCGATGTCTTCCAGGAACTTCATTCCTTTAAGGGCTTTCGGGAGATACTACTTGGCTGTTAATAACATCGGGATCGAGATACAAGGGAGGGTGTCTTGCCTCCTGTTTGACCTTTCCGTCCCTGTAGTCAGGATTGTACTTGTACCCCACACCATAATTCAACTCCTTCATGAGCTTCGTAGGGGCATTACGGAGATGTATTGGCACCGCTGCACCAGCGACCACCGGATCATTCTCGATCACGTCCACGGCCTTCGCCAGACCCCTATAAATACGTGTCGACTTTTTCGCAAGGGCCAATGCCACTGCGCAATGCGCAAGATTTATGCGAGCCTCTGGCAGGCCGACCTGTTGGACAGCCGTGAAGGCAGCTGTAGCAAGTGATAGCATAGAGTTATCAGCCAGGCCAATATCCTCACTCGCGATCACCACCATCCGGCGGGCGATAAACAGCGGGTCTTCGCCACCGTTAAGCATTCTGGCCAGCCAGAATAGGGCGGCATCTGGATCGCTACCACGCACGCTCTTGTGGAAGGCTGATATAGTGTCATAGTGCATGTCTCCACTACGGTCGTAGACGAGCGTCCGCGTGAGGCTCTTCTTGATGTCATCTTTGGTCATGCCTGCGTGTGTGGAAAGGTTCAGGGCGAGCTCGAGGAGGTTGAGCGCAGTTCTTGCATCGCCATCGGCGAAACGAGCGAGGTAGGTTATCATCTCTTTATCTAGTTGGTGAGGTGTGATTGAGACACCGTCGGGACCTTTCGGGGATTCAATAGTGAGAGCTCGATTGACGATGCGTTCCATGTTGACTAGCGAGAGCTTTGTCAACGTGAATGTCCTACACCGCGAGAGTAGTGCGCTCTGGACTTTGAATGAGGGATTCTCCGTAGTGGCACCGATTCTACGCAGAATATCCTCTGCATCAGCACCGCCATTCTTTAGAGCCATGTCAAAGGCACATACGCACTCACAATGTAATCTCTCCCTTCTCTACCGGGGCCAGGAACACATCTTGCTGGCTCTTGGTAAACCGATGAATCTCGTCGCAGAACAATATCGTCTTCCGCCCAGTGAGCAGCAACTCACTCTTCGCCTCAGCGAAAATCTTCTTGCATTCCTGGACGCCACTAGCCGTCGCCGAGATCTCAACGAAGCGCGAGGCAGAAACATTGGCGATGACGCGTGCGATCGTAGTCTTCCCACAGCCAGCAGTCCCCCACAGTATCATGGAAGGAACGCGCCCTTCCTCGATAAGCCCACGAAGGACGCCTCCCTTACCGACTAAATCTTGTCCGTACACTTCGTCGAGGGTCTGTGGACGCATCCTTTCAGCCAATGGCATGGCATTGCGGAGGGTGGTGGTGGCCTTTTGGCGTTTTATGGGCGGCGGCGCAGTGGTTTCATCGGTGGGGTTCGGGGTGGTCTTAGAGTCGTGGTTGAACTGGCGTTTTTGAGGGCCCGCCGGGGGTGCGGGCTTCTTTGCTGCCGGAGAGGGAAGCACAGGGGATGCCGTAGGGGTCTGACGTTTCGACGAAGGCGTGGAGAAGATGCTGGCCAACTTCTTCTGGCTGTGTGCTTCCTGCGGAGCAAAGCTTGAGCTAGAGTTAGAGTTTGAGGTAAGGACATTGGTCGGGGGAGTGGCTTCGGTGCAGCCAGAATCGAGGTGTTTGTTAATGGAATGGATTGGGATTTCCTTTGCGCAGACGGGGCAGCTCACGAGTGACATGGCGATTTGACGGGGAGTTGCTTGGTTGGTCATGTGTGATGAAGTACGGCAAAAAAAGACACGGGATGAGAAAGTCGTGTATAATATCAAGTCGAAGCCTCTGCACAGATCTCCGTCGCGTAAATTGGGCAGGGAGCGCACGGGCCCCCCCAGCATCCCAATCTATCCATAGTGAACTCCTGGGACTCATCCACAACATCAGCAACCTGCACCTTCTCGCTATTCTCCATCATCCCAACATCAACCACCATCGCCGTCTTCGCGGCAACGTTCTTCCGCCGCCGGTACTCACAAACAACCCCTAATATGCCCTCGGCGTAATCCCTACCTCCTTCTTGAACTTCCTTGAGAAATGCCATTCCGTGACGTCCACCTTCGCCGCTAGTGTCTTTAGTGGGATCTCCTCTGGGATCTCCTCAATAATCCTCTTCGCCCGCTGCACCATGTCTTTGCCATTCGGATGCCATCCTTTCACCTCCGGGTGGCACCGCTTACAGGCTCTAAGCCTGCTATCGCCGCTTCCAAAGCTGTGTCGTAGGAGACGACATTTGTGCGCTGGGTAGGCGTGTGGAACAAGTGGGGCGGCAAAATATTTTTGTTGTTTTGACTGCGTAGACAAAGGTGGAGTGGTAGTTTGGATCCCGAGGCTGGAGGACCGGCCAACACTGGTTGGAGGTCGGCGTGCTTGTTCGATGAGGGTGATGATATTGCGAAGCAGAAAGTTGTGGTATTATTGATGTGAGGGGAGGGGGGGGGGGGGGGGTATATATGGAAGTGAGCAATGAACACTACTGATTGGTCACTTTGAGAGCAATACGAATGAGTGTTCATGATCATGATTGTAATAACGCTATGCAAGAACTAGAAAAGGGAAAGGAAAAGGAAGAAGGAAATAGAGAAAAAAAGAAAACAATCCAATGAGACTCCTTCAACATAGCCGAAACCCCCCGACTCATGTATCGTACAATTTTACATGTCAACAAGAAAATTCGTAGAAGATTAAAGCTCTTCAACGAGCTTTCTCTTGACTGCACACATGCTCTCAGTCTCCTGCCGTGGCTCGAATTGCTTGGCAAGAGGGCCGGCCAACCAGCTTCCAGGCACCGCAAGACGAATGCCAGTCTTGTTGCTGACCCAGCGAGTCATGACCGGCGGACGCTGGGGTGTCTCTCCCATCAGAGGGTCGGTCTGGTCCGCAGGAGTGGCGTCGCCCGTGGCCCTGCCCTTGCCACGCATCTTGGGGGTCTGCTTCTTGAGGAGGCGGTTGATCGTGTCCATCTGTTCAGAAAGAGTGTTAGACAATAGTAAGAGGAACGAAAAGTGTTGTCACCTTCTCCTCTTCCAATTTCTGGTCGGTAAGGTTCTTGCGGCGACGAGCCATTTCAGCCCTCTTGAGTTCCTGCTCCTGAACAGAGAGCGTCACAGCTTTGTTGGCACCTGGCCTTTCTATCCCCAAGTCAGCCAGGGTGTCGAACCAAATATGGGTTCATACCGAAAGCACTCGGAAGCTCCAGGAGATCGGCGGTGGTGATGTCTCCCATTCTGGTGCGCTGACGGTTGGTCAGACGGCTCATATCTGGTGTACCGGTCCTGCTCAAAAAGCTGGGGGTCGTTCCATCGTCATCGGAATCCATCAACTCGTCGTCTGTCTCTCCTTCGGCATCTTCGTCGCCGAGCTCGTCGTCCATATCTGCCTCCTCGTCGTCGACTTTCATCTCATCGTCGTCTTCGTCGTCTTCGTCTTCGTCTTCATCATCGGATTCTTCCTGGATGATCTTTCTGCCACGAGGGGCGTTCGTTTTCGGAGCGACACTGGAAGCCGACGTTGCTGCAAAGGGCCGAGCGCCGGTATCAGGAGGTGGGGTCCAAGTAGAAGTGATCTCCCGCAGACGATCCTTACCTATCTTCAATTTCGTGGCAGTGCCAGACCTACCCGTGGTAGCAGCAGACTGCTTGCCTTTCAGATTCCCCTGCTGTTGGTATGAGCTCCTGGTTCCAATTGCTGCCGAGGATCGAGTCCTTGGGGGGAGCTGCCGAAGCCTCTTGGATGGCGACGCGGGGTCAGATCGTGGACCTACTTTGGAAGGAGTCTTCTTGGTGACCTTGACCGGAGCTTTGCTACGAGTGCCACGAGTAACAGCACGCTGAGCGACGCCTTTCGCAGAGGGTTTAGTTTTCATAATGTCTGACTCGTCGTCGTCGGATATCGGGTCTTCAGAAATGTATCTGTTGTTAGAAAGTAGAAGGAAGCTTAGCACGATTCCAAGAGGTGCTGTGGTTAAGGAAGGCGGAAGTAGAGCGTCGTGGTGGTAAGTAGAATATCGAGGTGGTGAAGTGGAAGTGGAAGCTTGAAGGTGGATTCTTTAGGAGGGGCAACGAACGATTCTTCGATTTCGCCGTCCGCAGTATCAGAGTCGCTAGTCGCTTCGTCCTCTTCTATGTCTTCCTCTTCGTCATCACTCGAAGTATCGTCGTCTTCTTGTGCAGTAACTTCAGCAGGCGTTGTATCGATCTCATCCTCAATATCGCTGAGTTCGGAGTCTGATTGTTCATCCTCGTCGTCATACCTCCTTCGTTTAGCCGAGCTAGTTGGGGCTCTGGTTTGTTTTGGCGACATCTGTTTGAGTAACTCGGTCGCTGGATGTGTTTATTGTTGGGCACGCGGTTGTTTTGGGGTTGAATTGAACCTCGCGTTGAGTTTAAGGTAATGCAGATCCCTGCACGGCACAGGTTGGCTCAGGGAGCATACAGTCTCACTCGAGATTCGCAATCCACGTATTTTGTTGTTCTTTTTCACTCTTTGTCATGTTGTATGAAGGTATTGCAGTAGAAATCTATGAAGACATTGAAAAGATAGTATTTCGGTCGTTATCGCCACCGATCATTCATTCTTCTTGAGTAGCTAGAAAAGGCGAATGCCAAGAAAGCGCGTGATTATATGGGGCCGAACAGTAAGCAACAACAGCTCGGCAACGAAATAACCTCCCACAAACATCAACCATCTACTATACGACACAACGCAACACAATGGCTGAGGATAACAATAATACCAAAGTCACTGAACAAGAGGTAGTTATACCACAGAAAACAGAGCCAGAACAGTCAGTACAAGCGGAAGAGACAAAGTCCGAAGAGGCCGCTCCAGCAATCGCAGACACTCCTGAAGTCACCACCCCCGAAATCACCAAGGTCGAGACGCCTGAACCAACGCCGGTAGCCGAATCAGTAGCAGAAGTCCCGGAAACTACGGACCCCAAAGAGGCGACTGTGCCAAAAGATATTTCGAAGGCGGAGCTGCCCGCAGAACTGAAGACAATTCACTCCTCCCCGCCGCCACGCGACTCTCCGCTTCTGCAGGAAGACGACTCCCCCAAGGACCATCGTGAATGCGAGAAGCTACGCGACGACGCGATCACCTTCTTGGAAACCGGTAGCGTGCGCGACGCGCCGGCTAAGGAGAAACAAGAGTTTCTACAGTCGAAGGGGCTGACTGCCGCCGAGGCTCAGGACCTGATACTCAAGGTTCATGGGGCCAATGGAGCCGGAAATGGTAATGGAAAAAGGAGAAGATCGAAGAGTAGAGGAAAGGCATCAATGAACCAGAGCTCACAGGTTAGATTGCTCAACTTCGTATCCCCAGGGCTGCTGACTGATTACAAAAGATCCAAGCGTTTCCACCTCCGCCGCCGCCGCAACAGCCAATCTTTCAGATGCAGCCAGCCCCCACAATTCTCACATATCCCGAATGGCTTGCGCCCCCTCCGCCCGTCGGTCCACGCCCATTAATGACCGGAGCAACACTCGTTAGCTCTCTATACCTCGGTGTCGCTACAGCGGCTACGGTCTACGGCGCCAATAAGTTTGTCGTTCAGCCTATGCTCGACGCATTAACGGCGGCACGTCTCGACTTGTCCGGGACGGTCAAAAAAAACCTCGACGAACTCAATACCCGACTCCTTGAACTTGCTCCCACATCCTACATCGCCGGCAAGGGTCTGACGCGTCCTCGCGATGAAGATGAAGACTCCGACGCATCGTCCGATTTCTCGGATCCGAGTGAGCTCTTCCACGTCGATGCCTTCACCCAGACGACGCCCTCGCTGTCCGGCCATGACGACGAGGCCGGCGGTGGGGCCATGACTCCGGACTCCAAGCTTGAAGAGTTGGCGTTGCAGATGAAGGCGCTCGTTGAGAGTCATTCGGACGGGACGGACAACGAACTCACCTTTCTGCTGGAAGATTTGACTAGCTACCTCGAGGGATTGAACTACGACTCGGCGGTATCGAGCAACATCTTCGCTAGCAACTTCGGTGGGTATGGAGGTAGCGACAAGGACAAGGATGATCCGATCTTGAAGGTCAAACAGGAGATCAGGAGCGTGAAGGGTGTGTTGCTGAACACGTAGGCTACCTCTCCCTAATCGGGCATGAAAGATGCTGACCGCAGTACAGGAAGAACTTCCCTGCGTCTAAGTAGGAAGCCTGGGACAGTGCGTAAACAAACAAAGGTATCAACGGGTGGAAATTTGAGCGTTATGATACCGCGAAGAACTACAGGTTTCAGTCTTTGGGGTTAATTCTTATTATATGGGGAAATATGAGAGCGATGGATTTACAGGTTTACTCAAACGAGCTTGACCTTCGTTTCATGTGTAGATTGCATACCTACCGCCGTCGAACGGCAAGGGTCTGCCAGTCCTTTGTTTCTCCGAAAGGACAATTGATCTGCCTGTCGTGTGATGCCGAGCACGATCGCGATGGGGCTCAGAGCTGCATCCGCCATCTGACCCTCGGCAAAGAAGCTGCAGGGACGGCCAAAGACCGCGGTACATACTTCTTGCGAACTACCACCGCTTTAGGGATGGCTAGGCGCAGGATCTTTTGTATGTATGTAGTTAGAGTAGACTTGACGCTTGTCATTAAACCATCATACGAGATTGAGCAAACAGATCTGGCGGAGTTTTAGGTAGAAGAACGTGTTCAAGATTTTGGATAAATTTTGAAGCGAACATGACGAGAAAAGCAGGTACTTCTGCCAACTCTCCAATCTATATTTGACTGAATATACAAAAAAAAGACTTCTGAACCCCGGAGAAAGGACGGCGAGGTGGGATGCAGGTTAGCTTGCTCTCAGGTCAAAGTTTTTTTTCCCCTCTCATGCAGAACGAAGCCCCACGAAAATCCACTTTCAGCTGCTAACCGATTAGAGCTCCACATACTAAAAGGGGTTAAGGTCCAGCACGTGTCCAATAGGAAATCATCCGTACTTACCTCTTAGTTAAGGTCGTCCTCCGAAGTATGTAAAACTATCCTCTAGGTAGTTACCATGGACATCAACACCTCTCCCACTCCCTAGACAGCGAATCGACACCACCTCTTCCTTCCTTCCACCTCATCCCACCTCATCCCCTTCCACCTTCACTCCCCTCCACCTTCCTCCTACATTTTATTTCATCCATTCATCCACCTCTTCCCACCTCCCCCTTCGTACACACCCAACCCTCCATTCCAACCTAGAATGTTGTCCATTACGAAGGCTGTCGCCAGAAAGTCAGTGACTTTTTCTTCGCGATCTATTTCTGCTTCTAGGTCGAAAAGTACCTGGTGCCGGGTTCCTCAAGGTCCTCCTGTATGTTATCACCGTTCGATTTGAGATTCTATGACTGCTGCAATCATGGTGCTAACCAATTGACTTTGCAGGATGTAAGTGTCACTCATGTCACACAGAGAGAAAAAAAGTTGTCTCTAACTGTTGCTATCATTGTCGTTGGAATAGGCAATCCTGGGTACGAATCACTCCGTGAACTTGTGAAGCCGTGCTCATCAACGCAGGAATAACGGAAGCGTTTAAGGCCGACAAGTTTGAGAAAAAAATCAACCTGGGTATGACACAACCTACATTCCCAATATGTGGATACAGATGACTGAGTCATTGAAGGTGTCGGCGCTTACCGCGACGACCACGGAAAGCCATACGTCCTTCCTTCTGTTCGTGCTGCTGAGAGGCGCATCGTGGAGAAGGCTCTCGACAAGGAGTACGCTGGAATCACCGGTGTCCCTGCTTTCACCAAGGCCGCTGCCGTTCTGGCGTATGGACGTAACAGCCCGATCCTCGAGAATGTTGCCATCACCCAGTCCATCTCCGGGACTGGTGCTCTTCGCATTGCCGGTGCTTTCTTCAAGCGCTTTTACCCACACGACAAGATTTATCTCCCTAACCCTTCGTGGGCCAACCACAAGGCCATCTTCAGCGATTGTTATTTGAATGTCAAGACCTACAGTTACTACAACAAGGAGACCATTGGCCTGGACATAGATGGACTGTTGAGGGACATCAAGGATGCTCCCTCGGGTTCTATCTTCCTACTGCACGCTTGCGCGCACAACCCTACCGGTATTGATCCCACTCCCGAGCAGTGGAGGGCAATCAGCGATGCGATCAAGACCGGTGGCCACTTCCCTCTTTTTGATATGGCGTACCAGGGTTTCGCTTCGGGCGACACCAATACCGATGCATATGCGCTGCGCCACTTCGTCGAACAGGGACACCAGGTTGGGCTATGCCAGTCATTCGCCAAGAACATGGTTCGTACCCGGCTACATATCGTGGGGATTTCTGAGTGTTTCTAGAGTATGCTGATATGATACAGGGTCTCTACGGAGAGCGTGTAGGTTCCTTTTCTATCCTGGCCGAATCCGTCGAGGAGAAGAAGCGGGTCGACTCGCAAATCAAGATTCTCATTCGCCCGATGTACTCGAACCCTCCTGTCCATGGAGCACGCATCGCTTCGGAAATCCTCAACGACGAGGCTCTGAACAAGCAGTGGCTTGGAGAGGTTAAAGAGATGGCGGACAGAATCATCACCATGAGGGCGCTTCTGAAGAAAAATCTCGAGGAATTGGGAAGCAAGTACGACTGGTCTCACATCACGTCTCAAATCGGGATGTTTGCGTACACCGGTTTGACGGCGGAACAAGTGGACACGCTTGCCAAGGAGGTGAGATGCACATCGTCGAATCCTAAGAAACGGCGACTAATGCTGACATGATATAGTACTCTGTTTACGGAACTCGCGATGGTCGCATCTCCGTTGCTGGTATTACCACCGGTAACGTCAGGTAAATTACTTTATCCCAACATTCGTAGCCCGTACAATCCACTAACGTGCATGCCTAGGTACCTCGCCGAGTCCATCCACAAGGTGACTCAGTAGAGCAGCTATCTTGGCGACAACCTCATGTTTTCTCGCGATCTTTCTTTATTTAGCGCCGGTTTGGGAATGGAAAATATTTCTTGTTCTTTAACTTCTGGTTTCTGGGGGGTTTCGGGTGGCAGGGATAGAAGCTAGATGGTATCAGTAAGGTGTACTTGAGCATGTACTTTTACGGCAGTGGGTAGGCGGAATACATGGTGCCCCTCCTGCATTCATTGCCTTCATATCTAGATACTCCGAGTTGCGTGGATAGTACTCTGCAGTGCAGATGCCAGTTGTTGACGATCATCGGGGTCCGGGAACGGCGAATAGAAGGTCGCGCTGTTGTATGGTTTATAGTGGCATATGCAGGCACTATATCTGTTTCTAACTATGGGATATTTTGACGTTCGAGGGGTCTGCGCGGCGATCTTTTGCAGATATCGGAGAGCGATAGATCGGGGGGGGTCTGCCATTGGTGACAGGTGGTGATCGGGGGCAATCTGGCCATCTGGCAATCGGCGCAATCGGGGTGGGATGGTGGCCCGCCGCCGCCGCTGCTGCCGCCGATAGCTGTGTGTGGGCGTATCGGCATCTCCGCGCGAGCTGGCAGCTCGCTTCGATGCCTGAGATACTACGCCAACTAGTAGTTATACGTATAGTACACGGCGTCAGATGGCCTGACCGACTCCTCCCAACGTGTAGCCAGTTGGAGAACAGTGTGCATATAGGCAGTGCTTTCGCCCCGCCCGGAGAGCCCTGCGGTTTTGTGTCGACGTGCCGGCTCCGCTGGCCGGCAGGGTACGTATAGTACGTAGGGCGGGCGGGATCGAAGAAGACGGCTGGATAGATTGGCGGGAAACGGGGAGCGGACCGCAGGGCGGGCGAGTGATGGATGTATGTATCTGCTTGGAGCAGTGTGCATACGTAAGCACGGGCAGCGGCCGTGTGGACTTCCCGTCACGAGAGAGGCCATGCAAGACAGCACATTCCCTGTAGATAGATAGATACTCCACAAGGGCCATGTATATACATATGTGTGTGGGCGCATCGGCGACTGGCCTGGCCTGGGCTGGCCTGGCACGGTCCGGTCCGATGGCCATCCACGTACGTAGAGTGCGTGCTCTTTGCATCTCCCAAGGTGCGCACCTGCTCGACGCCAAAAAGGGCGCACGGATCGCGATGGACTCCAAGCCCATTTCCGCGCGAGGGTGCGGGGACAACGCTGGCCGGCGGAAGCTGCGAATGGCGTCCCGGTTCCGTGTCCGCTTTCTCGGTCGGTCGGTCGGTCGGTCGGTCGGTCGGGAACGCCGATCGAGCACCCCGGGGTGGGAGTCCGGCGGTTCGGCGTCGTCCCGCTGGATCGGAGCAATGGATGTGCACAGAGGGCCCGATGCATACCGACGATCTTATCCTGCCAGCGGATTTGCGATTCACAATGGCACTCCGTGCGGGTACGCGCCCGCCACGTAGAGGGTATGGTATGTACCTACATAGTTACTCCCGTCGGCCGCCGCCTCCTCCCGCGCGGAGGAGGATCCGAAGCGACATGGCCTAGACTCGATCGCCGCAATTCCCAGCCCGACCCGGACCGGGATGCGGCCACGTTCCAAGGCCGTGGCGGGCCCGGGCACCGGAGTAGAACTACACACGCACTCGCGCGAGTCTCGGCCGCCCCCGCCGCAACTTCGCCCTGGAGTATCTAAGTACCTACGTGCAGTCGAATCGAGTCTTCGCTCAGGAAGTCGATCCCTTGCGGTTGGAGTGCGGTCACGTGAGCATGCACTGGTGGAGTTCACGGAATTGTAGGTATGCAGATATCTGTGCAAACGTACTCGCAGAGTTAGTTGCTTGCATCAAGCACGCATGCGGAGTATCCATCCAGTACCTACTTCTCGATATAGGATGCGGCGCATGTGCGTGTGTATGTACATACATACTTAGGTATAAGCATCGGCATAGATTACTGGGCCCTGCCCCGACGTGTCCGACGTGTCTACTTGCCGGCCCTTTTTTCTTTTTTTTCTTTTCTCGTGTACTTGAGCGAGATGGAAATGTGCGTGGTGAATTTCTTTTTTTTCTCTTTTTTTTCCTTTTTTTTTTTCGGGCCGGTTACCTTGGTGCAGTATGTAAGGAAGCGCCCCCCCCCCTTCCCCCTCCATCGATTATCGTGCTGGGGGCGGAAAGGCGAAAGAGGGAAGGATGGAGGTGGGGTGGGACGGTTACGTATCTGCAAGTGGGGTTCCTGTCTGTATCTACATACCCTCCGTGACCTCGTTCGCGGCGTGCATGTGTCGCTGTCTGTGTTTGTGGGTGATGTGCAAAGTCTGGACCACGCAGCCAGAGCCTCTTGACGTAGGCAAGGTTGATTGTATGACGACACGACGGAGAAGGCGAACGAGAGCGAGGGGAAAGGAAGCGGGCGCCGTCGCGGAGTATGGCCATGGAAACACCGTCGCTACAGCGATCCGGTCGTCGCCATCATCACCACCGTCCACCCGTCCACCACCATCACCGCCACCATACAGCGGCTTCTCTCGTCCGCTAACGAGCTGCAGCTCGATAGCACGCGTGTAGATATATCTATCCAGCCGTGGCGGCTACATAGCAAAAGCAAACAGGCAGGCCGGCCCGTAGCCTAGCATACATAGCACGGAAAGGCGGAGAATCGAAGGATCGAGGTTCGAACGCACGGACAGAGACGAAGCGCAAGGAGAAGAAGGCCATTCCTCCTCCTCCTCTCCTCCTCCTCCTCTCCTCCTCCTCGCCTCCTCCTCTCTTCCGTCCATCCACTCCCTCCTCTCCCTGCCCGCCTTTCCTTCAGCAACGACTCGGGCTACCACCACCACCACCACCCATTCCCCTCGTCCCACTAGATATATCACCACCACCGCTGCTGCTGCTACCACTCCACCTTAGCTCGCTCCCACCCCTCATCCTCCCCTCTGCGGTGCCGTTACCACGTTACTCGTCACCTAGCGCGAGCGCGAGCGCAATTAAATCCGCCCTTCCCATCATCCGTCGCCACCTCCACCGCAACCACAACCACAACCACATCACCCCCCCTTCTCCTCCTCCTCCTCTCGCTCTCGCACTTACCCTCTCTCCCCCACCTCCTTCCACCCTGAAACAAGACCCTGGCGGGATATACTCGACTCGCCCCCTCCCATCGGTCTTCCCAACGGAGAAATAAACCTACATATCAAGAGGAAAAACGAAACCCGTCTGTTTCCCCTACTCTCTCAAAAGCACAACAGGCAACCCCCGAAGCTCGGAAAGCGTACAGAGTGAACAGCAACTCACTACCCTGCTACCGCTGTCCTCTGGTGCTCCACCTTGGGGGCCAATATTTTTTCCCCCCCCCCCCCCCAGTCCCGCATCCCCCCCCCCCCCCCCCCCCCCAGTCATCTGAGGGTGCGCTGGGAATACCCGCTTGTTGTTTCCACCGCACAGTAATCATCTGGCAACGAGGGGCCCTCCTCCGTGACCCCACCAGGCGATTTTCACAACCAACACCCCCCTCCCCTCACCCTCTCTCTAGGAGACGAACCGCCCCGACAGGCCTCTATTTTCTAGGGGAAAAAAAAAGGCCTTGCCCGTCCTAATCTCCTTCCTCGCTTCAACCTTCACCCCTCCCACCTCGTTTCAAAACCCCGCTGCGGTCCGCTGCAGCTTCCTCCGCCAACACAGAACTCGACAAGATGCCGCCTGCCGCCGATCCTCCGGCCTCTCCTCCCCCAACTACGGCTGCGGTTACTATCACTATGGGTGCGGAGAAGGTACGATACCTATGCTCCTGCAACGTCACCGCTGTGGTCGGGAATGTCGTCACGCTTGAATGTTGTATTGACTTGTTGTCTGTCAGGTGTCCGTGGCGGAAGATATTATAGATATGGCCACATTCGAGCAGATCTGCGAGATGGACGACGACGGTAGCGACGAATTCAGTCGTGCGATCGTGTTTGGCTTCCTGGACCAGGCGGAGGAGACTTTTGATAAGATGGACAAATCCATGTCAGTGACCTCCCCCCCGCAAGCTCTCCAAACTCTGCTCCCCCGAATTGATTGCTGACTCCTCCGGAATAACAGTCGGAAAAAAGACTTGGAAGAACTGTCGTCGTTGGGCCATTTCCTCAAAGGCTCGTCAGCTACGCTCGGTCTTATCAAAGTCAAGGACTATTGCGAAAAGATACAGCACTTTGGAGACAACAAGGACGAGACTGGTACTCTTGCGGTTCCCGACGACGAGGAGTGTCTGAAGTCAATCCAGAAGGCGCTGGATGGCATGCGTGGAGAATACGTCAAAGTCGTTGGCTTCTTCAAAGGACGTTACCCAGACGAATCTTGAGTCAGACGTCGAAAGTGTACAGCATTTTGTCCGTTGCTTTCTCCATGGCGTATTGTTGTTGTATTGCCTTTTTTCTTCTCTTTTCTTCCTCCCCCCACCTGTTCAGGGTTTTCTTTGCATCATGAAGTGCTCTATTCAAAGGAACCGTTGGAACCGCATCATGACTCCTGTTGTTAAACGCTTCGCACACTCGAGGCGATTTCTCGTGGAGACCTAATGTCTTCTCCTTCTTCTCCTAGTATGCTCATCTACCCGTTTTTTCACTTGTCTGTTGCTATTTTCGCGGGTGCACCTTACTGTTACTGTTACCGTTTTCACTCTTGGGTCTGCTTTCACTTCCCTCCGATGGGTTACTTTCATGATGCCGATCTACCTTGCCCCACCTCACATAGCCCCATCTCCACTTTCACACGCGTGCACGGGATTGTCCTTTTACTTTCTTTCGAGGAGAGGGAGGATTGGTTAGGTAGGTTATTAAGGGAGCTGGCCGGATACTGTGCAGTAGACTTTTTGTATGTACGTGAAAATTGTTCCCTTTTTCTTTTCGGAATGTTTCCTTTTCTTCTTTTTTCTTCTCTTTTCGTGTTCCGACAGTAGAGAGTATGTAGTACTATGCTGCGCTATTGTCGAATCGCTCTTGCTTGGTATGTATGCACATAGTTATATCACCCTCTATGTACCTACTTCGCCGTCCGAGTCAGATCGTAAGATACTAGCAGTGTGACCAAATGAATGAGAAAAAGAAGTTGAGCATTTGTTATTGCATGAATGCTCTTTTTTTTCCTTCGGTGATGGCGATGGTTGTGGTTGTTTGAGCTCTCACTTCCTTTATTTTCTTTTTTCTTTTTGGATAAGGATTGCATGGGATGGGAAAGTAGATATAGATACATCACACACATGGCTGTGATGGGAGGGACTCTCCCCCCCTTCCACCCCGTGGGTGGACGAGTCGAGCCGAGTCGAGCCGAGCTAGACCAGAGTAGGTACTCCACCCAACTCCACGGAGATTTGGGGGCCGTGTTTTCCCGTTCCTCTTCTTCCCCTCCTACAGACCTGTTATACTCTAGATACCCTACATACGTGGTTCGTGTGAATGATGGTTATGCAGCACGAGCGGGCGGGCGGGTGAGATTCCCGCGGATTACATGCGTACGTGCGTGCGTGCTGACGCTGCTGTCACTACATACTTCGATAACTTGCCCATCTAGATACCTGGTTCCCGCCCTGACGCCAAGATGGATGGGATATCGACCGAGGCTCCAGATACGACCGGGGTAAGGGGATTTTTTTTGTGTACTTAGGTACAGTTATGTATGTAAATACCTATCCTGTCTATTACATACCGGAGAGCCGGAGAACACAGTTCAATGGTTGTTGGTATGTACCTCAGTAGGTACTAGATATACATACTATGTCTATCCTTTAGATCTATTGGTACTTACTTATGTACATATGTGGGTATGTAGGTATGTACGTAGGTATCGTGGGGGGAAAAAGCTGGGGGGCCTCTTCGATCTCATCTTTTCTCACCCGCAAAGCATCACGTTGTCCCGGGGGGGGCGGAGCATGCATCTCTGCACCCCCACAATTCCCAGCAACCGCCACATCCGCGCGGCAGCTACCCACTGCCTTTTACCTCCTGCCGGACTACTTACCGGCTTTCTACCCTGCGTTCGGGGTGGAGTCTAGACACGGTCCATTTCCGGTGGAAACGGAAGCGGTACCTATGTGCCTACCTTACATAGGGGGGTTTGGGGGGAGGTATCTAGAAAGTATGTACATATCGTTATGTTATGTGGGGGGGATCAACCAAGAAAGGGAGAAAAAAGCAACCTTTGTCTTTGACATTTTTTATTTTTATTTTTCCAAAAAAAACAAAAAAAACAGCAACAACGGTAAACCTTTAAAATGCCACGGCTGGCGCTTCCCCCCTTTAGAATGCCACCGGTTTCGGGCGTACTATAGGCAGTAACGTAACCACCACCACCACCACCACCACCACCACCACCACCAAAAAAAAAAAAACTCACTATAACACACCGCAGCTCAATCCAACAACCCTCAAGCATGCAGGAAGAAAAAAGACGGCAACTCAGCAGTAAAATCTGGAGTCGGGAATTCGGTGATCTCAAGTCATTTCAAGCAAGCGGTCATGGATTTGGCGATTGCAATGGCAACTTCAAGCACCCGCACGGTCGAGAGTGTGGGGTCACACGAACACAGAAGACGCAGAAGAGGTTGCTTCGGAAAGCGCCTGTCTCCATCTAAGTCACCGAGTCGACGTCAGCTCAGGCGACCGTAGATGCCTACGAGGAGACCTGTACGGAGGATCTTCTGGTGGCTGTCAAACATCGCCGACTTGACACCAAGCGGGGTGGGGGGTGACTGTTATCCGCTATCCGCCCCGTCTGGGAAAGCCATGCAGCCGGCCAAAGGAGAAACGACTGCGTAAATGGGAACGCTGCCAGAAAACACTGTACGGCGCTGTAGCCAATGTCGCGGTGTGGGACACAACCGTACTGCTCTCCGTGAGGTCGGACAATTCCCAATTGAGATGCCTACCTGTAGTGAGGTTTTTTTTTTTTTTTTTTTTTGGTGGTTGCCTACGGCCCCGAAACCGGCCAAAAACGATGGCATTTTAAAGGTTTGCCGGGAAAAAAAAACAAAATAACTTAGTCTAACCACCACCACCACCACCACCACCACCACCACCACCCAGTCCACGAGCGAGACAGGACAGGCAGACGGACCGGCCCTGACGTCAAAACGGTTCGGGATCTTCGAAGGGCCTAGACTGATTTTGTTGCACTAGATATCTATTATTATTTTTTTCCTGGGGCAGCTGGAACCTCGCCCCGCATCGTCTCGCCCCACCCTCCGGGAACATGACAGTCTACGATTTTTGTTTTGTTTTGTTTTGCTTTGCGTTATTGGGGTTGGGTTGCGGGGGCCGGCCCGTCGAGCGTGTATGCAGTATATAAGTATCAAAGGTGGGGGGGAAAATGTGCCGAAGAAATGGGCAGGCGAGCGGGCGTCTAAAGCGCTTATGTACTCGTGTCTCTCTTCCCCCCTCATCTCCAGCAATGCGTCATCGCGCAGCGTTCGAGACCCGTGTGGACGTGTCGATCCCTTGCATATGTTCTGTACATAATGTAACATTGACTTATTTCCCCCCCTCCCTTTTCCTGTTCTATTTTTTTTATATTTTTTTTTTGATTCGCTCTTACGTACACCCCTTCGTGGAGTAGTACTCTAGTGGCGAGGAAAGGTGAGTCGAAAGATACATACTCCAGATGTCGGTCTGGGTGGATACTTTCCTCGGGCTTGTGCCTCCGCCTCGGTCCAGCCACACGTCGCCTGCGGGGCCGTAGAGTAGTGCGGCCCGCGCTCCGGCGACGTGCGGGATCGGACTTCGAGTGACACTCCATGTAGGTATGCACGCACCCTCGTCGCACAGTGGCCGGCGTGCGAAGATATAGCTCCTCCGCTATCTGCATAGATATGTGTCGTGTATGTAGGGTGCGCTTCTTTCTCTGCGGATGCATCCCGCATGGCTGAGCACGCGACTATCGACTATGTACTCAGAGCCCAGCACCCATATCGGCTCTAGCGCAGGATAATCGCTCCATGGACGATCAGAACGGAGAATTGCTGCTCATAGATATGTAAAGACGGGGTGCATACATACATATTTGTTTCTCGGACTCCCGTTGCGGGAGATGTACACACGATATAGTAGGGGCATATGTAAGAGGAAGGAAGGTGTGTATCTATGTATGTGCACTGGGTGGTGATGTGCTCGCACATATAGGGTTTTTTTTTTGTTTGTTTATTCGTACTCGCATTCAACTACGGCGGCCCACATGTGTACATGTCGATGTGTGGGCGTTGGCGAATTCGAAGGCATGGATTGAGAATGTTGGCGCATAACTATCTACATGCTCTGCCCTACGCTGCTGCGACGAGCACTCCATACCGCTCACACATATGTAGAGCAACTAACTAGAGGCACTATGCAGGTATGATATGTGGAGTATCTATCTACTCTATGTAGATATGCAACGGGATTTGCGCTGCTGTCCTGCCCCCCCGGCCCCCACTGGGCGGCTTATCTGCGTGAGCATTCCCGGAAAAGGGACGGGAGGCTTCCTTCAGGGCGTGCCCGTCGGGCCCTGCGCCAGCAAGGTGTTTCGCGCTGCGAGTTTGAGCACGACATCCGGGAACAAAAGCCATTACGGACATCGCACATACATATGGCGCGATTTATTACCACGGGAAGGGAGAGCACGATGAGGCAGGGTCCTTCGAAAGGCTGGGAGGGTGGGTATCGCGGTTCTCGCTTGGATTGGCCGCAGCTACTGAGCACGGTATGGGCTTCGACTAGTTACAGGAACTTTGAGGCGGGCAAAGAGCACTGTCGGGGTCTATGCACATACTACATATATACGTGCGGCCTGCGCGTGGCGATGGCCGGGGGTGGCTGCGATTCTCCGCCGCTTACTAACCGGCAGCAGAGCCGCGGGAGGGGGGGAGTTGCAAGATGAGGGAGGGGCACCACCCGAAGAAGCCCCGCCAGCCTCCAATGTTCCTCCTCGATGGCTTGTGTGGAAAGTTCTCAGATTCTACGTGCCGAAACTTATCGACAGGACACTGTCTGCCACATGAACGAGCAGCTCAACTTCTCCCCACCTCTTCGGCGCCCGGCCGGGCCGGTTCGCGCACCGCCGTATGTGGTCCTTCGCCACCGAAACAGGATTTCGGAATGAACATCTGTCTTGTGGCTCGTAAGGCTGGCCTCCGCCTGGCTGTTTGTTCCGGGCTCTACAATGCATCTGTGTACATAGTAGTTACTCTAGCATCGCGGCTCGTCACGGCGTTCTCGGATCGCAGTGGCAATTTGTAATCACCATCTCATCGGATGCCCCAAGGCCGCCCAGCCCGCCAGGCATACGCACACAACACTCCCGTTCGAGAAGGAAGGCCGTCGGTGCAGATACCTAGGCCCCTATCTTCCTCCTGCTCCTGCCTACTCCCCCATCGCATCTATCTACCTGTTCTATACCTATACCGCTCCCGCCCCCAAACGCTCGAGGCAATATCTATTGGCATTTAGCTATCTCCCCGCCGCGACCATAGCAGCGCCGCGACCATAGCACAACGAACACCCCTCGCCAGTTGTTTGGGATCCTTAGTTATCCTCTTATCGGTTGGCCACTGCCAGCTGCATAGCGAATTTACGCCCCCCCCCACCAAAACCGGCATACCATCCACTCGCATTCCCGTCTCCGGAAGGGCCAGCTCTACACAAATTCGGAGGAAAAAAATCCAAGGTAATGGCACCTGGCGTCGTCGCGATCCCGGAACCGGCGGTGGCGAAGGAAGAGTTCTCGGCACTGGCTTCGGTCGTGGCGGATTGGGACGACACCCTGCGCTTCTATCTCAATGGAACCAAGGTCGAGATCGATGCCATCGATCCAGAGGCGACGCTGCTCGAGTACCTGCGAGGCATTGGATTGACCGGAACGAAATTGGGGTGCGCAGAGGGCGGTTGCGGTGCTTGTACAGTGGTGCGTATCTACCGATATCGATGGAAGCTAACCTTTCCACTACACCCCCTCCCCTGCCCCTCCAGCCCAGCCCAGCCCAGGCTGATGATATCGAATCCGTCCGTGCTAGGTCGTTTCGCAATACAACCCCACGACGAAGAAGATATATCACGCCTCGGTCAATGCGTGTTTGGCGCCGCTGGTCAGCGTCGACGGGAAGCATGTCATCACCGTGGAGGGAATCGGCAACTCGGCGAAGCCGCATCCCGTGCAGGAGCGAATCGCGAAGATGCACGGATCCCAGTGCGGCTTCTGTACGCCGGGAATCGTAATGGTGAGTCGGCCGCTGCTAGCGAGCGTGAGGTGGCGGCTTCTGACACGGCGTCCGTAGAGCCTCTATGCCCTCGTGCGTAATTACCCCGAGCCTACGGAACACGACATCGAAGAGGCGTTCGACGGGAATCTATGCAGGTGTACGGGCTACAGGCCTATACTCGACGCAGCGCAAACATTCAGTGCTTCTTCTGGCACCGCACAGAAGGCTTGCGGCCCTTCCGACGGAGGATGCTGCATGCAGGGCAAGGACGGAGAGCTTCCGGTGGGCTGCTGTAAGAACAAGACCGCAGAAGCGCCAGTCACGAAGAGGTTCACACCACCGGGGTTCATCGAGTACAATCCCGAGACGGAGTTGATATTCCCCTCGGCACTGCGAAAACACGAGTTCAGGCCGCTAGCTTTCGGAAATAAGCGGAAGAGGTGGCTGAGGCCAACGAAGCTTATGCAGCTGCTGCAGATCAAGGCGGCATTGCCGTCGGCGAAAGTCATTGGCGGTTCCTCGGAAACTCAGGTCGAGATCAAGTTCAAGCATCTGCGGTACACGGTGTCGGTGTATGTTGGCGATATCCCCGAGTTGAAGGGATTCTCGTTTGAGGACGAATATCTATCCATTGGGGGAAATATCACCCTCACCGACCTCGAGGGCGTTGCGAGACAGGCGATCAAGAGGTATGGAGCGGTGAAAGGACAGCCCTTCAAAGCCATTCTCAAGCAGCTCGAGTACTTTGCTGGGCGGCAGGTCAGAAACGTGGGCACGCCTGCTGGAAACCTTGCTACCGCATCTCCTATCTCTGATCTCAATCCAGTTTTCCTGGCCACCAACAGCACCATCGTTGCGAAGAGCCTCGCGAAAGATACTGCGATTCCCATGAGCGAGTTCTTCAAGGGATACCGGACGACTGCCCTCCCGGTAGACGCGATCATCGCCGAGATCAGAGTACCTGTGGCCAAGGAGAAAGGAGAATATCTGCGTGCGTACAAGCAATCGAAGCGAAAGGACGACGACATAGCCATTGTCACCGCCGCCCTACGAGTGTCGCTTGATGATGCAGGGCTGGTCGAGTCGGTGAATCTCGCGTATGGAGGTATGGCGCCGACCACCGTCCAGGCCAAAACGACGATGGGCTTTCTAGTTGGCAAGGAGTGGGGCGACGCAGAGGTTCTCGAAGGTGCCATGAATGCATTGGAGCAAGACTTCCCCTTGAGCTACGGAGTTCCCGGTGGAATGGCCGTCTACAGGAAATCACTCGCTTTTGGATTCTTCTACCGATTCTGGCACGACACGGTTGCCGACGTCAAGGGCGCCAGCTCCGAGGAGGATGACCTTGTGTCCGAGATAGCAAGAGACGTCTCTTCCGGCAAACGGGATCACGACAGTGCCCAGGCCTACAAGCAGCGTGTCCTCGGACAGACAAAGGAGCACGTTTCTGCCATGAAGCAAGTGACCGGTGAAGCACAGTACACTGACGATCTTCCCCGAGCCACAAACGAGCTCTACGGTGCTCTTGTGTTGAGCACCAAGGCGCACGCAAAACTCCTCAAAGTCGACAGTGCCCCTGCCCTGAAGCTTCCTGGCGTTGTGGCCTACGTGGATCATACCGACTTATCATCACCGGAGGCGAATTGGTGGGGTGCACAAGCGTGCGACGAGGTTTTCTTTGCGGTCGATGAAGTCTTTACCGCGGGCCAACCCATTGGTATGATCGTCGGTGAGACCCAGGAAGCGGCTGCCTCCGGTGCTCGAGCGGTAAGCATCGAATATGAGGAGCTCCCAGCGATCTTCACTATCGAAGAGGCGATCGAGCAGAAGAGCTTCTTCCAGTACTACAGGTACATTCGACGAGGTGATCCGATTGCAGAAGCCATGGCCAAGGCGGACCACGTCTTCAGTGGAGTGACTAGGATGGGCGGCCAGGAACATTTCTACTTGGAGACTCAAGCTGTTGCGGTCATTCCCAAGCCGGAGGGCGGCGAGATTGAGATTTGGGGCAGTACGCAGAACCTGGCCGAGACGCAGAAGTATGTTGCTCAAGTTTGCGGCGTCCCGGCCAACAGGGTCGTCGCCAAAGTGAAGCGTCTTGGAGGCGGTTTTGGAGGCAAGGAGACCAGGTCCATCCAGCTCGCTGGTATCGCTTCCGTCGCCGCAAAGAAGGTCAAACGCCCCGTCCGATGCATGCTTAACCGAGACGACGACATCGCCACATCCGGCGCGCGGCATCCGTTCTTGGGCCACTGGAAGGTTGGAGTTATGAACAATGGAAAGATCGTTGCCCTGGATGCAGAGGTTTTCTGTAATGCAGGGTGGTCGCAAGATCTCTCGGCAGCCGTCTCGGACCGGGCTCTGTCCCATATCGACAATTGCTACAATATCCCCAATGTCGACGTGCGAGCCCGGCCATGCAAGACCAATACGGTATCGAACACGGCATTCCGCGGGTTCGGTGGGCCTCAGGGAATGTTTATCGCTGAGTCGTACATGGAAGAAGTGGCAGACCATTTGGGTATCCCCGTTGACAAGTTGAGGGTAAGATTGTTCCATTTCCTAGGGCATGAAATGTGGTGGAGCTGACTTGCCGAAAGGAAATCAACTATTATCATGAGGGCGATACCACCCATTTCAACCAAAAGTTGGTGGATTATCACGTCCCTCTGATGGTCAATCAGATCAAACAAGAGGCCGATTTTGATGCTCGGCGGCAAGCCGTCGACGAGTTCAACAAGACCCACAAGTGGAAAAAGAGGGGCTTGTCTTTGATCCCCACCAAGTTTGGAATCAGTTTCACTGCCATCTTCCTCAACCAGGCCGGCGCTTTGGTGCATATCTACCACGACGGATCCGTGCTCGTGGCCCACGGCGGTACAGAGATGGGCCAAGGGCTGCACACCAAGATGACTATGGTGGCCGCGGAAGCCCTCGGCGTCCCTCTGGATGACGTCTTCATCTCGGAAACGGCAACGAATACTGTCGCTAACGCGTCCTCTACCGCTGCCTCAGCCTCGAGTGATCTGAACGGCTACGCCATCCACAACGCCTGCCTTCAGCTCAACGAGCGCCTCAAGCCCTACCGCGAAAAGCTCGGTCGCGACGCAACCATGAAAGACCTCGCCCAAGCAGCCTACTTTGACCGCGTGAACCTCAGCGCCAATGGCTTCTACAAGACGCCCGACATCGGTTACACTTGGGGTCCCAACGTTGGGCAGATGTATTTCTACTTCACTCAGGGCGCGGCGATCGCCGAAGTCGAAATCGACGCCTTGACCGGCGACTGGACGTGCCTGCGCGCCGACATCAAGATGGACATCGGCCGCAGCATCAATCCGGCCATAGATTACGGCCAGATTGAGGGCGCGTTCATCCAAGGCCAAGGTCTCTTCACCACCGAGGAGATGCTGTGGCTGCGGAACACCGGCAACATCGCCACCAGGGGCCCGGGAACTTACAAGATACCAGGTTTCCGGGACATCCCCCAAGTGTTCAACGTCAGCTTCCTCAAGGACGTCGAATGGAAAAATTTGCAGACCATCCAGCGGAGCAAAGGTGTCGGCGAGCCGCCGCTGTTCATGGGCAGCGCTGTGTTCTTCGCCATCAGGGATGCGCTGAAATCGGCGAGGAAGGAGCACGGCTGCGACGAGGTGCTCACCCTGGTTTCGCCAGCGACGCCCGAGAGGATCAGGTTATCGTGTGCGGACGATATCATTAAGAGGAGTTATGTCGAGCCGAAGAAGGGGGAGAAGGGGTGGTTTATTCAGATCTGATGATGGTGATGATGATGACGTTGGGGTTGCGTGCTGTTTTCAATTCATTCATTGGGTTCTTGCGAGGTTTTTTTTTTTGATTTTTTACTCATTCGTTGCATTTGTACTCCGAGGGCAATGGGATACATGTAGTTACGATGTTTGGCTAGTTATGCCTGTCACCCACATTACTATTCGCCTTGCTACCGCCGGCTGATGACAGGTGATCGCGATCATGCGAGCTTTTGTCCGACCCACAGACACCCCGTCGTTGCGAAGGAGTGTCGAAATGGCAAGGTTCGTCGACAATGAGCTGATGGTAGATACTATACTTGGGTGTAAGGGAATTTGGGGCCCACCCCCAGCGCCTGTATTTCGTAATGGAGGCACACCCGAATGCCCTCGTCCAAGTACAAGGTATGCAGGCAATAGTTAGTCGGTAGGTACACTCAATATCACAGTATCAATTGCCCATAGGTAAGTACTGACAGAACTCCGATTATTTATGTTTTTTTTACCCCTCAATCTGGTAACCAATCTCAAAGAAATACTGAGATGATGGGTCATACAAAAGCTCCAAATAATTCCAATGCTCTCCCTACGGCTGGTAGGGGGGAAAACAGGGAAAACATCTAAAACCTCAAATCCCATCCAATCATAGGCCCAATCTTCGGCAGCTCCTCGGCCACGCTCTGTACATCCTTATCACCTCGGCCACTCAGGCAGATGACGAGATCCTCGTCTTTGCCCATCGTTTTCGCCAGTTCCATGCCCCCATAGATGGCGTGCGCGCTCTCGAGCGCAGGGATGATGCCCTCGAGCTCGGAGAGGTTCTTGAATCCCTCAAACGCCTGCGCGTCGGTGGCAGCGATGAACCTTGCGCGTTCCGTCTGCTTCCATGCCGAGAGCTCGGGTCCGACGCCGGGGTAGTCGAGGCCCGCCGAGACCGAGTGGGTATCCGAGATCTGGCCGTCCTCGTTCTGGAGGACGTAGGTGCGGACGCCGTGGAGGACGCCGATCTTGCCGCCGGTAAGCGTGGCCGAATGCCGGAGGGTGTCGACTCCGTCGCCACCGGCTTCGACTCCGAGGAGCTTCACGGATGGGTCTTTGGTAAACGGGTAGAACATCCCTACGCAATTCGAACCACCGCCGACACAGGCAACCACCGCGTCGGGCAGTTTTCCCCGCGCAGCCTGAAGCTGATCCTTGGTTTCATTGCCGATGACGGACTGAAATGTGCGGACAATAGTCGGGAAAGGGTGCGGTCCGATAGCTGAGCCAATGATATAATGGGTGGTCGAGAGCCGGGTGACCCACGCGCGAAGAGCTTCGTTGACGGCATCGCGGAGAGTACGAGTTCCGGCCTCAACGGCAATGACCTGTGCACCGAGGAGCTTCATCCGGAAGACATTGAGAGCCTGGCGGCGGACATCTTCGGCACCCATGTAGACAGTACACTTAAGACCGAACTTGGCACAGACGGTGGCAGTGGCGACACCGTGCTGCCCAGCACCAGTCTCAGCAATGATCTCGGTCTTGCCGAGGCGGCGAGCAAGAAGCACCTGACCGAGTGCATTGTTGATCTTATGAGAGCCGGTGTGGTTGAGATCTTCACGCTTGAGCCAGATCTTGGCTCCACCGCAATGCTCGGTGAGACGGTCGGCGTATTGAAGGTGACCAGGACGGCCCATGAAGGGATAGTGCGACTTGTACTCCTCCCAGAAAGCGAGATCGTTCTTGGCCTGGACGAAGCCGGCTTCGAGCTCGGCAAGACAATCCATCAGCGACTCGGGGACATACTGGCCACCGAATTCACCAAACCGGTCGGGAATAGCCTGGAGGTGAACCTTAGTATTTGGGCATGTGGGCGAGCTCGAGGGATGCATACGTTGGGGTTGAGATCTCCATCCGCGTTCAGGGCCTCGATTTGATCTAACAAACCAGGCTCGTTGGGAACATCCGCCTCAGTGACCACAGCGGTGGGGTGACCCTCTACATTCTCGACAGCCGCCACTTCCGAAATCGCCTCCTGGATACCGACCTCCCTGGTCTTCGCATTCGTATCCCGTCCAGTGATTTCGGCAGTGTATTTCCTAACGGCCATTGGTCTCTCTCCCTGCGTAGAACGCTCGAGAACTGTAATGTACTGCGAGCCAATGACGACACCCTCCGCGATCTCTCCAACGGAAAGGAAGTGCTCCCGCGTAGACACACCGAATCCGACAGCAATCGGGACACCTCCGGAGTATTCATGGACACGCTTGCACAGTGCGGGAAGGCCGGTATCGAGCGATCCAGTGGCACCGGTAACGCCCATACGCGACACAACGTAGATAAAGGAGTCGGCAATGGAGCAGAGGAGCTTCATGCGTGCGGGAGAAGTCGATGGCGCAATCAATGGGACATAGCTCATTCTACACCACTATCAGCCCCTCGATAGCGTGACCAATTCTCGGACGGGGAACAGACCCTTCAGCAGCACAGAATCCTCGGAACTTAACGGCCTCCTCTGGAGGGAAGTCACAGACGATGAAACCATTGACACCCGCAGCCTTGCAGTCACTGATGAGCCGCTGCTCGCCGTACTGCATCATCGGATTGTAGTATCCCATGAAGAGGACGGGGACCTTGAGACCCTTGGACCTGGCATCGCGTACGAATCCGAGAGACTGCCGTATTGTGACTCCATGCTTAAGCGCAACCTGAACATGTGTTAGTCAGGACTTATGTCAAAAGCGAACGAGGACTCGGAAATGAATTACGGTGTTAGCTTTCTGGATGGTAGGACCGTCGGCGATCGGATCTGTGAAGGGAATTCCGAGTTCAATTATGTCTGTAGTTCAGTGCAATGTCAGTTCTATAGCGACGACAGAATATTTTTCTTTGATCGCAGCCGTACCCGCACCACCCGCCTCCATCGCCAGCATGATATCGGTAGTCTCCTCAGGAGTAGGGTATCCAGCAGTGAAGTATGTAACAAGAGCTCTCTACCAAAAAAAAAGAGCATCAGAAACCATCAAAGTTTAAAGCGTTCAACAATGAGGACATGGCAGAGCATCAACAGCTCTGGCGAACGAAGTTGAACGGAAGGGAAGCACACTCTGCCCTCATCCTTGCATCTCTTAAAAGTCTGTTTGATTCCGTCCGCCATGGTTAGTTATGAAGTCCTGCTTGAGATTGATGCGATGATTTTGAGATCGTTGCGTGGGAAGTGCACTTGTGGTGATTGCTGTTGGGGTGCGGTCGGAAACGAATTGGGAGAAGCGGGTCTTTTGTAGCTCTTTTATCTGCCCCACCACCCCACCACCCCACCACCCCAAAATTCAATTGCGGCAGCGCTTGCAGCTCGCCGCCACCAACGCCGGATTTTGGGGTTGGATTCAGTGGAAAAAACACCAAATCAGAGGCCAGCGCGCCGATTGTCCCCCTGTGCCTGCGTATATCTAGCCGTGGTATTTGGTGATACATCACCAAAGAGCTCTCGCGTAGCCGGCGATAAACATCCCGGGCGTAACGTGAGGGGCAAAAATGCAGGAGAGAATCTTTATTTGCCGCTTGATATCGTGAGTTCTATCTTCAGCGTGGATCGGGGTCTACCACAGCTCTGGGTGAGAGTTATAATCGTCGGGACGGAGTTCCTGTATGATCTGCGAAGAGAACGTTTGAACTCTTTAGTTACTGAGGAAACTAAGCAATTGGTATGAACTCCAGGCATACCTCATAGGCTCATAGGAACCTGCTGGAAAGTACAGCTCTAGCAGAATTTAGCGTCATTGTCCGCCGCTGCTTATGCTACGGCTTGAAGATTCTCCGGAGTCATGTGCATTGAAGTGCTTGCTTTTTCACGATCTGCCTTGTTGCCGCGCCTCGCGCCGAACTCCATGGAACGCCGCCGAGACACAATACCTAGCTATGATGATGGGCTACTCAAGTTAACACTCTATGCGTTTTCATCAAGTATCCTAGGGTACAGTCATCCCGCCTACGAATGCGCTTCCACCCACGACCACGGCTCCCACCCCTTCTCTTCACCCGCCGGACACCCCGATTCATAACAACAACTGCTTTCCACCCTCCCACTCCGGCGCCTCCTCCTCCGCCAACGCCGACACCCCTCTCTCCCACGACAAGTCTTTCGACAAATCTGGGGGCCATGCCTAGCGGCGGTAGCTCTCCGGTCACGGCGACCTGCAAAAAGTCATTCTATATGCGTGAACTGCCGAAGGATAAGCTGGTGGGGTATGATACGCCGAAGGGGAAGGAGCTGTTTAAAGATGCGCTGTTGAGCGGAGGGCTGGAAGCTTTCTTCCCGCTTTCGCAGCAGTTTCTGACGGTGAGCTTGCCGCTGCTGTTGTGTGGAAGGTGGAGCTGATGAACCATGTCTGTGACAGCAAAACGAGCCAGCTTGTACGTGCCGTTGATAAGAATCATAACTACATACATAACTCACAAAATGTGGGTGGCTAACATCGGACAGTTTGCGGTCTGGGAACCCTCTGCATGATTCTCAACGCTCTCAAGATCGATCCTGCAGCGACATGGCGCAAGCCATGGCGCTGGTTCACGCAGGAAATGCTAGACTGCTGCCGCCCGCTGGAATGGGTGAAGCAGAACGGCATTACTCTGGCAGAATTCACCTGTCTTGCTAAGTGCAACGGGCTCGACGCCACCACGCAGTATGCGAACCAGACGACGTTCGACGAGTTTGAGCAGGCGGTCAATGATTGTACGCAGAGTACGGACCAACTGCTAGCGGTCTCGTATTCCAGGGCGTCGCTGGGACAGACCGGGAGTGGACACTTTTCGCCGGTGGCGGGGTATACATCCATGAATGGCGGGATGGTTCTGATCTTGGATGTGGCAAGGTTCAAATACCCATCATATTGGGTCCCCATCCGTGCCCTTTTCGAAGCTCTCATCCCTCCAGACAGCTCCACCGGCCAGCCACGGTACGTCCTCTCCTTTCCCTCTTCCTCCCACAAACACTAACCTCCTGCGCAGTGGCTACTCTATCCTCCGGCGCCCACCCACTTCGCAGCCCTCACCCGTGCTCCTAACCCTAAACGCCACCACTCCAGTCTGGCCAACCCTTTACAAACCACTCGCCTTCGTCGCCTCTGCAGCCTCCTCTTACGCGTCTCTTACCACGGAGCTCGCGCAGATCCTCGCGAGCCCAAGTGGTCTTCCCACTGTAACCTCCCGCTTCCACACAACCAACAGCACATCGGCACAGACACACTCTCCCAGCTTTGACGCGAATGTGGGGGCACAAGCGCACAGCGACTACCGGCGAGGCGTAGCCCGCCTGCACAGATACTTTGCCGAGAACTCCACGCTATATGCCGAGCTCACCGGCGTGGATGAGCTCTGGAAGACGGAGATTACGGTGTTTATGCTTGCATTGCTTTCGTCGCGGGATCTGACGGAGCGGATGACGAAGTCGGTTAGGAGAGAGGTGGGAGAGAGGCTGCGTGATGATCTTGAAGATGAGACCATTCAGGCCGAGGTGGCGATGGTGAGGAAGCAGTTGGAGAGTTTGACCGATTGTTCGCTCGAGGAAGGAAGCTGCTCGAAGCCGGCCGGAACATGTTGTGCGGTGAAGAGTTGGAAGTGACTGAGATTCATTGTCTTTGTATTAGTTGAGAATAGAACGTGTGATTGCGTGGAAGCGCCGAAGCGCGGAATAGAAACTGGGGGGGAAAGCCTATGGACGCGTTTATGTGTATTGTGCCTCAGAAGGGCGATTGGGTCCTATCATGTGCTCTGACTCGAATAACGAATCTATGTATACAGATGATTTCCAATGGCGAAGGAGGTATATGAGTAATGCCGCGCTACTATGCAATCGACCCTGCAGGCATACAATGACCATTCATCACATTGCCATACAGATGGCAGGGGCCATCTGGCATCACGCTATATTTACCGTGGAGGCAGAAGCGAGTGATAGAATCTACATAGGTATGTAATTGAAATATATAGATTTGACTCTCCAAGGTCCTCACTTAGACAAGAGCTCTTACAATCGCAGCGTGGAAAAACGAGAAGAAAATTACGAGAAGATGCTATGCTTATATGCCCCACCCAACGCCGGTATACACGTCTATCAATCGGAACAAAAGAAACAACAGAAGAGAATTAATTCGTCCAATATTTGTGCAGTTGGTGCTCAACCACCACGACTCAGATCGATGTATCGGGGACTCGCTAGATTTTGTTTAGCATTGGATTTCTGCTTTTTGCTTGTAGTACTCACCGCTCTCGTACGGATTCGCAATGTATTGAGTGGGGTCCTTAGCAAGCCATTTGACAAATTCTTCGATGTGGTCGCGGAGCTTGCTCATGGCCTGGGAGTCCATGTTGGTATGAGCCAGTAATTCGGGCATTGAGACTGTTTTTCCATTAGCTGGGCTTGTTACGGGATGATATGTGAGTGGCCATACCGCAGAGCCTCAAGAGGTGTTCAGCACCGTAAATATCGCTCGGCTCCTTGTTGGGGTGTTCCTTGCGGATTTCAAGGAACTGCTGCCTCTCAAAACGGTATAGGAGGATAGTTCCGAGACTCTTGTCAAAGTAGAGTCTCAATCCGGCGATGATCTCGTCAAAGATATCCGATTCGGCACTCCCGGTATCTTTTTTCGGTAAACTGGCCTTGTACTTCTGGAGGATTTGGGTAACGGTGGGATCCTTCGGCAGAGGCACCAGCTGCTGATTCTTGGTAACATTCTCCCAATCATCCACCAGGAGCGCCTTGAGGACATCCGGAATATTAATCTTAACGTCGTGGCGCTTGAGATAGTCCTCCTCCTTCTCAATCTCAATCTCGCGACCTCGCTTCTGACCACGCGGCGGGAGTGTAGATCCCGGATCTTCGGATCCAGCCTTCGAGTTGAGCTTTCCCTTAGTCTTTCCGTCGGATCCACCGCCTGCCCCTCCGGCCACACTTCCTCCGCCGCTGCTGCTCGCGACCCCAGCCTTGTTCTTAGAAGGCTTAGAGTTTTCGTTGAGCTCCTTCTGCATCCGAAGGTTCTCTTCGTTCATCTTACGTAGGCGATCGGCAGGCACAAATTCATCCCATCTGTTTGTTCGTGGAAGTAGTGAGCCTTCGTTAGTCCTTACTCTAGCTCGTTGCGTTATTTTTCATGCTCACATCCTGAGCAATCCTTGCCAGTCCATAGATGCCCCCGAGGGGCCGAGAGGAAGTGAGAACGAAAGGAGTCGCAGGATACTCACGTATTCTTCCAGCCTTTGTAGTGAATCTTGTACTTCGGCGCTTCCTTCTTATCTTCGGGCTTGCTGATCTCAAGGACCTTGGCTTCATAAAGCATAGGACCGTGGAAGCAGAGGACTCGTTCCTGGACGTCGTAGGTAAGGAACTTCTGCGAAGCTGCGGGAGGCATAGTGTTCGGAGGTTGCTTTCTTTGTAGGGTGGAGGGGAATTAAAGCGCGGGTAATAAATGGGGTGATTTCCGGCCCTGATATAGGGGAGGCTGGGAGGACCGGGATGGAGGTGCGGGAGGAATGAGATGGGCGATCAATTATATGTAGAAGGTAAGTGACTTAAAGGGCGAGAAAGTTGGGATAGTGCAGTGGATGTCAAATGGTGGACAATGTCGTTGTTGCAACAAGTCCAGGCAGGCAAATATACCGTCCTGTGGGGCCAATTCTAAGAAGAGTAGGACGATATGGGTTCAAGGTGTGTGAGAGAAGCAGTGGTGAGTGTGGCGGACAGGCAGCTCGAACACGTTCATTCGCGATTCACACGCGATGATGCGCATTCGCTCATCGGGTGAGAGGGGAAGTTTCTTACCCTCTCGCAGAGCATGTGGGCAGACGCGTTGACGCGACATGAGTATCCAGGGCTTCCCTAGATACAATCTCTTCCAATTGGTCGTACCAATTCCATCTCCCTCGACTCTTGTATCTCCAACCCTCGACCAGCCATGTCCTCCAAAAAAACTGCCGTCACCGAAGCCCAAATCATCACTTCGTTCCTCCTCTCCCGGTCCACACTCAAGGACATAATCAGCTTCCGCGAGTTCGCCGAGCTCTTCCCGCGTGAGAAGCGTAGTCATCCGCAGGTGAAGCACCTCTACCGCGTACTGCACTCCCTGCGCCAGCGACAATGCGAGCAGATACGGCGGAAGATCCACAGTGAGGCTGCCACTAGCATCAGGCACGTAAAGGAAGGGAGGAATGGAGAGGCAGATGAGGAAGCTATGGTTGGGATTGAGGTGCGTTTACGCCTCGCCTCTCCGGGGCCGGGAACATGACGCTGATTGGCACTAGCTATTCGGTGCTGCGCCCGAGGAGAAGATTCTTCCTCTAAAGGAGCTACTGGAGCAGATGGAGCGTGCGGTGGATGACCTAGAGAGGGAGCAGGTCACGATTGATGAGGAATGTGATATGATACTGGAGGAGCTACGGGCTGTCGTTGGAGATCTAAGTGATCTGCGGTACGGAAAGCTGGCGTCTTCGGCAACCGAGGAGCAGGTTACCAGAGAGATCAATCATCTCGTGTCGGTGTGTGAGAGCGTCGGGGAACCGCTACTACATACCACCTAGGGATGTTGGATTGCCGCAAAATCTGGGTCGTATCGCTTAAGAGAAATCTGCAACAAACTGACAAGGTGGCCCTTTTTTTTTGTTTTGTCATTAATCGCATGCGACCTATCTAGATCATGGCGATACAAAATACTCGTCCCCCTCCCTTCGTTCTCTTCATCGTCCACCACCTTGTCAGTTTATCGCCATAATCTAGATAGGTCGCATGCGATTAACGACAAAACAAAAAAGGAGGGACGAGTATGTGAAATGGCACACAATCAGTCTCTGGCTAGCACTCTTCACGCCCTATAGATAAACGTTCTCGACTACCCCACCCGCTAGGCATTTCGTTAGCACAACACTAGTACTGTGCGTTCCTACTTCGTGTCGTTTCTGAACTCTTTCCCGGGAGATTTATTCAATCCGGTAGAGAACGGGTAAACGTAGTTATACGATCACCAGTCACCACCGTCGCCACCTCACCTTGGCCTCCTCAGCCCATCTATCGCGACGACTTACATGGCACAGATTGGTTTCTAACCGGCTACCGCGGACCATGCAGTAAACCATCCTAATGGGGTTGGAAGTTGGCTGAAACCCAGGACTGGTGAGGTCCCAATTTCCGATCTGTAGTTTTGGGGGTGACATTTGGGCGGGATATCGGGCAAGCGTTTGATATGGTATATTAGATACTTGCAAGTGAGCGTAATCAGCGCAACCCCCAATAACAGCTCATGTATGGGGGGCCCATCAACAGCAAGAGCCAGAAAAAAAAAAGCCCACACCACCACCTCCGAAGAAATTCCAACCACATTTATCTTCTGGCACATATCTTGCATTGCTATCCACCAACCTTTGCTGTTATTTAAACGACAGACCCCCAACACCCATACTGCACCATCCCGCCCATTCCGTTCCACGTTCCACGTTCCACGTATACAGCCATATGGTGGGAAGTTGAACAATATCGCAGATAAATCTTGAAACTATCTTCCGGTTGCATCACCGACGGTTCGTACGGTTTCCCGGGCGGGCTGAGCCCCCATGCGAGAAGCGTTCATGCGCCCCCTATATTCGAAAATGAGTTAGCAATTGAGGGACTCGAAGGTATCCGTTGGTAACAGCTTACATGATAGTCCTGGAGAACAGCGTGATGACAACCATGAAAAGCCACTGCGGCATCATCTCAAAGTACTGGAGAGCCTTGGAAAGTTGAGGTGCGTAATCCTTCAGCCAGCCGGTGATCGGGTGGAAAAGACCAGTCCAGGGTTCGATAGTCTTCCATTCCTTTTCGGTGTAAAGTCTGATGAGATATTCGGTCTGCTCGTTGGCTTCGGTAATGTTCCTCCACATAGGGACACGGCGAAATTCGGTGGTGCCGTTGTTGAGGTACGTAGCGATATGGTAGAAGACGGGAAGCTTAATGGGCGCGTTCAGGAAGAACGTATGGCACAGTTCCATCGATTCGGGCGCAGCGCAGTCAACCCTTCCGAAGCTGATAGTCGACACTGGTTTCACCGTCGACATCGCGCGGACGGTGTCCTATTCCGCTGGATCAGCTTCATATCGCACCAAGCCTTGCGTGCACCAACACATACGTTGTAAACCACGTCCCAATAGGTAACATTCTTCTCAGCGGTGCCATTCGAAACGGTAGTAGTGAAGTAAAAGTACCACTCGTTAGCAGCATCCTCACCTGCGGCAGGATCAGCGACGACATCGATGCTGCTCCTCCAGTTCTCGGAGGTGATGTCATGCGTGTTCTTCACTACTGCCGTATGACTCGAGATCACAGAGCCAAGCGGCCTCTGGAAAGCTCCGCCGAGGGCATTCTTGAAGATTTCGCCGAGCTGGGCGTTGACAACTGTTGCTGTCAGGGAGAACGGGAGCAGGAGCGACACGGCGCGGACCATGACTATGCTTTATAGGATCGAAGGCGATGGAAGATGTCAGCTGTAATCGTGAGACCAGGTGATCCCGCTTAGTATATGTGAGATTGTTCGGGTGTTTGTTTGCCTGCAAGTGTGGAGAGGCAGGTTAGGCAAAGGTATGTATGTAGCTGTGTGCACGTAGCATGTACGTACGCGACGGGGAGGTCCCACTTGGGGTGGGGGTGGCAGGCGAGCAAGGTACACAGCATACGCAGCGACTATGTAGACTCGGGTCTGGGGAGATGTAATCAATGTCATACCTAAATGGCAAATAGCACCCACCATGAAATACGTACAATAGGATGTAGATAGATATTCTTCATGTCAACCACCAGCCCTATCTCCACAGAATCCATCGCAAGAGTATTCCATGCAACTAGCTACCGTACAGTACATTGCTTGACAGGCATTCAAACGCCAAGACCCAAAGATCGTTATCAGTTCAAAGCCTTGGCATCCGGGTCTATGAAGTCACTCACGTCTCTTGTCCAGCGCCAGCGATAGGTAAGCACAAAGTATGTGAATTTTGTACTTATTTATCCCATCTACTCGTAACGCAAATTTCAGCCCTCGGCGAATCTGCGGGAAGTTTTGTTGGACTGTCTGAGCTTAACACATGACTGAACAAAATGGTAGCCTCCGTCAAGGATGTAGCTCCAGAATTACCAGTCGGAGTTTGGAAACTCCAGTGGTTAGAGGAGCCGTGTAAGAGCATTCGCAATCTTACGATCTCATTCATGACTGCCTGTGAATTGCTGCTAAGGGCTAGACGCAAGTAATGATTCTCCGCTCTGATGGAGACACCTCACATCTTTTCTGCCTGGAGCACGGCTAGATCATGGCGACGTGCACACCGCCCAGTTCCCGTCCACTGTCACTTTTTTTTCCCCTTTAATCTATCTACTATGCGTGGTCTATGAGTTCGAAAGCTCTAGCAGTGGAGAGGTCTTCCAAAACCATACTCAATGAGTTTTATATCCATGTTAGTTCACCAGGACAGGAGGACAATTTGGTTAGACATATCCTGGGTCTAAGATAGTTTATCTGACCGTCTATGTCAGGACTATTTTGATAAACTGCTCCTGAGTCTGGCTAAATCTATAGACTTTCTAAGTCTTGAAGTCCGTCTACTGTCACCCTGATGTTCGTTCTTACGGTATGTCACCTACTTCGAGTGACATTTAATGAACCCCGTGACGAAAAAAGAAAAAAAACTTGTGTCTGCACTGTGGATCCTACCTTCAAGTTCCGTATACTTGCGGAAATGGGTAAAGCTTCGAGAGTCGCAATAGTCATTTGTTAAAACCTCAAGGTGCTAGAAGCTGCATATTCAATATATGTTCTAGCTTGCTGGGCAAATTGGTCTGGCCAGTCTGCCGGCCGGGGTGGTTTTGTGATAGGCCAGACGAGCTAGCAAATGGAAGAAAAAAAAGGATCAGGCTCCCCAGAAAATAAGCGTGATTTTCCCGGGAGACGGGTATACTCGAAAACTGTGGACATGGAAACATTGTTGGCACCACCTACAGTCAACGCAGCGGGGAAGCGCTATAGTATATGCTCTAGCCCACCGAGAAAATTTGCCCGGCAGGTTTGAACATATATGTCCGTGTGGGCTGTTGTGGTGATACCGACTACACTAAAACCATGGAGTATATTTACCAAAGGTGTATGCTGTCCAGCTTGCGCGCCAAAGGGGTGTTTCCTACTAAACAACCGGAACAAAACCTCCTCGGGACGAATGACCGTTGCAAAAACAAAAATCCCGGTGGGCGGCTTGGAGACTTTGGAGCCCATTCACAAATTCCCTCCGCCAGGTGGGAGGCCCAAACTCCGCCGCCTTGGGGTTTACGGTGAGCTGATAACCAGTCCGACCTGCGCCACAAGTGCAAGATTCTCTCGCGCGCTACGGACCACAGAGCTCCTACTTATACTGTGGAGTTTGAGACGATTATGGCTAGAGAGATGGCGCGGATTGGTATGGGACTGAGGATTGCACGAATGTTCATTATGCCACTCACTAACCTCGGCTTGTATCAAAGATTGAAACCCACTAGCACATCTGCCGGAATGGGGCGGGCAGAGATAGTGCTTCGAGGCTCGAGCATCTTTCCACAGTTGAGATGGGGGTTTACATGATCTTTAGATGATATTGGGCCAAATGCGGTACACGGACGTACAGCTTAAGGGATTGTGCGGGAACAAAAAGCGATACCATAAATCGGCGGCTTTTAGTTCCAGCATCGGTAGAGCACATTTCACAGCTCCCATTTGAGGTAGATACAATACATGTGAGCCCAGTCCACTCACCTCAGCCTGGCGCTGCCCCTCAAACAATAGTGGGGGATGAAGCACCAATCGCCCTCCATGCCGAGAGAACCAAGTCCACGATCTCTGGCACACCCTGGCCATTCTTGACCTGGGCGAAAATAGTAGGTCCTCCCTCACGCATCTTCCTCGCATCGCTGTCCATAACGTCCAAGTCCGCACCGATAAGCTCCGCCAGGTCCGTCTTGTTCACGATCAGAAGATCGGACTGTGTGATTCCTGGTCCGCCCTTGCGGGGAATCTTGTCGCCACCCGAGACATCGATCTACGAAACGAAAGGCGAGTGAGAAAGAGTGACATGCGGAATGGCAATGGAAGGAAGAAAGGGACATACGACGTAGATGATGTAGTCTGCCAGCTCACGCGAGTAGTTTGCAGCCAGGTTGTCACCCCCTGACTCGATCAACAGGAGCTGGGTGTTGAACTGTTGGTGCAAGTCCTCGAGTGCGTGGAGGTTCTGAGAGATATCCTCACGAACTTGTTTGTACCTGTCAGTAGGATCTGGAGGGTGGCTTCGGAAGGAGTCAATACCTGCGGCGTGTGGGCAACCTCCGGTCTCAATGGCCTTGATGCGCTCCGCTGGGAGAGCTTTATGCCGGACGAGAAATTCTTGGTCCTCCCTGTGGCCGGTTCAAGTTATCCAATTAAGACAACAATGGAGGGCTAAGCTTTAACAGATTACCTCGTGAAGATATCATTCGTCACCGCTGCAATAGAGTAGTTGTCTCTCAGGGCTTTGCAGAGCGCAAGCATCAATGCAGTCTTCCCAGATCCGACAGGTCTAGGTGCAAACAAATGTTAGAGCTAATCCATTTACTCTCCAGCTCGCAGGGGGCCTGTGCCCTCCGATCCCAATAGTAAAAGCCCGCTCAGACCAGTCTCTGCCCTCAATGATTGGCGGCTCTCGGGCAAGGTAGGAGCCAGGCCCATCGAGAATCTCATGGGAGTGGCCGTGGTCGTGTGAATGACCATCGTGCGAGTGTCCATCGTGAAATTGGTCCGACATATTGCGTGCTCGGAGATTGTAAACCCAGCTACTAGAAAGGATCGATTTCGTGGGTAGAGGTATTGGGCGAATTCGGAGATGAGCGTTATTCTCGGCCAGTGCCGGGTGTATAGATATGGCGGGGTTGTACTTTATGTACATACATCGGCGGTGCTCCACCTCTTGGCGGGCTAGACTAGAAGCGCTTAGGGTCTCCACCACTCAACCGTGACAGAGCCAAAAGAGAAGAAAAGTTCAGATCGTTTATTTTCACTACCCACCCCACCAACATTTCCTTCCCAACTCCAACCACTACCATAACCAGTACTATGGCCTGCCTCAACTGTACCGCTCGAGCTCTCCGCTTCTTCATTCACAGTCCCTCGTCCTCAGTAGCCTTCCCATTTCGCCACAATTTCCTCCGCAACGCACTCCCGCTACAGACGTACCCACGGCGGTTCTTACGGTTCCAGCAGCTCCGCCGGGAGTCAACATATGTGACGAACCTCAAAAAAGCACAGCTTATCAGCACCGATGACGATTATCTTCCCTTTGTCAATGCTCCAACTACAGCTACAGCCGGTGGCAGTGGGGTATCTTTGGCAGCTCAGATGCATCGGCTGCCCCCACCGCCAAAACATATGGAGCCGGAGATCGTGCTCACGGGGAAGGGAAGGGAAGCAAAGCTAGCAGGTGCCACAAAGGATCGCCTCGTCGCACAGGTGGAATCCCGGAAGGATGACAGTTGTGGCACACCAGACGATTTCATGCCGACAAAGAAGAAACGGGTGTGGGATTTTGGGCTGGAGAAGGTAGTAAAGGAGCGCGCCTTGGCTTCTGGAGAGCGAGAGGAGACGCCGGCTGCAGAAGCGAAGACATCATGGGCCGACAGTCGCAAAAACAAATGGGAACTGCCGCTCATCTCCGACACCATATCGCTGCCGACGACAGATACAAGGCTTCAGAGGCACATCAAAGCCACGGGAACACGCGAAGCCGGAGCGTGGAGGGTCCAGAAAGCGGTACTAGCAAAAAAGTTCGGCCCCGAGGGTTGGGCGCCGCTGAAAAAGCTTTCTCCCGAAGCAATCGACGGGATCCGGACGCTTCACGCTCACCACCCCGACAGATTTCGTACCGGGGAGCTGGCAAAATTGTTTGAAGTCTCCGCCGAGGCTATCCGGCGTGTGCTGAGGTCGAAATGGCGGCCGACGGCGGAAGAGCAGATAGATAGGATGGAGAGGTGGGAGAGACGTGGACGTGTGATTTTCAACACCAAAGTGGAGCTCGGAGAGGTGAAAACAAAATCGATGAAGAAGAAGGAGCGCAAGGCGAGGGAAAGGACACGGGATCAAAAGTTTAGTGGGAGTCTGATGGATAGGGGTGCATTCTCGGATCGGATCTTGTGAACAAAGATTTGAACAGACCAATTTGTACGATATTCATTTATTAGTGCTTCTAGCGATTTGGACGGATAACTATCGACACCCTCGACTCGATAGATGGTGCACGGGCTGTGCTATGGTGTTCCATGTGAAAACCCGATAATCTGTTAGTTTTTACGGCAAACCTTTAAAATGTCGCAGCTGGCGGTTTTCCTTTGGAATGCCACCGGTTTCGGGTGTACGCAGCAACCACCTCACCACAACGCAACTCTTATTTGGCTATCGGAGAATTACTACTAATTGGGGATTTTACGACCTAACGGCAAGTAGTACGGTTGTGTTCCACACCGCGACATTGGCCACAGCGCTGTACAGAGTTGTCTGGGACCTCTGCAAGTGCCCCAGCGGCAGCAGCTCTGGAAGCTATTTCCCGGCGACAGCGTTTCCCTTTACCCAGCCGCTTCTCCTTTGGCCGACCGCGTGGCTTTCTCAGATGGGGCGGATAACAGCCATCCCACTTGGTGTCAAGTTGGCGATATCGGCAACCACCAGGTTCTCCGTATGGGTCTCCTTGTAGGTAATAAGGAGGAAGCACTTGGGATGAAGTCTCGAGGCTGTAGGTTGAGCTTTTTGATCAATGTGATTGCATGCCCGCAGGGAATTATTGTTAACCTGAAAACCCCACACATACAGCTGGCGTTTTCCAATCAACAGAGTAGCTTACACGCGAGAAGGAGACGACAGAGCCATGTAACCTGTCCTGAAATAACACCCTTCGTTGCTACGCAAACTTCAAAGATCCCTTGAGGCTCTCAAAAGCGAAGTCGATGTAGAGTTGTTCCCGGAGCTTATAAGTTGCATCGCCCCAGTCAAGTGAAGCCTAGGTCTATTACCTTGTGCCACGGAGCGTTCAAGAGACCAACATTCACCAGCCTGTGGTCCCCAAACAGCAGGGAGTTGATTGATTCAACGTCATTGGAGGTTGGATGACCCCGCTATCGCAGTCATGAAAGGAGGCGCCCACAGATGCTGGTGGATTCCTAGGGATATACTTGCACGGATCCCGGTGAATATCCTGCAATGCACCCGTGGCTGCATTCCACCCCCATTCAGTCATCGCGTTGGTACAAGCAATGAACTTCGGCCGTGGTTCAATTGCGTACTTTGCCTGAACGTTGGCCGCGATGTGTTGTATGCAGTAGGGCCTAAGTAGGGCAACCCAAGCCACATAGCCCACGGTCCGCGGGCCAACGGGCTTTTTTGAAGGTGGCCTGGACTGGACCGGGCCGGCCGGCGGGCCGAGTAAACGAATAAGGTCTCATGATCCCTTATCTAACATATCTTGGGTGGTGGTTTCTGGGGCTTGGACTTCAACTAGGAACTTTCGGCCATCACCACAACAACAGAAAGAAAACCGCACACGCCCGTGGGAGCATGAGGGAGAGAAGGGGACCAAGAATATCTAAAAATCCTGCTGATCTCAGTAGGCTTCCTTAGTTACCGCGTTTTGGAACTGTAAGCGAAATCCGTTAGGCATTTCTTGGTTCCCAGGTTATACTAGGTACAACTACCTAGGTTGCGGCGAGCTTTCGACCACTCCCACAACAGACAGAAAATCTTCCACACATGGCAGACCATCAGAAAGAGAAGGGAACAAGACTATCTAGAAAAATCTTGTGGCTGCAGAAGAGATGACACATAATCGTACACATCAGAAAGAGAAGTGGAACACTGTCCACATGCAGATACTGCATCAGGACGTAACTAGGGTACCGAATGCGTAGGAAACGTCAAGTACCCTGGCAAGGTATTGGTAGTCTGGACAATAACTACTTGTCAGTGGCAGCTCCGACCGAACGGGCGAGCCCTCAGGCAAGCTGCCGCCGAGCAAATCGATCCTGCCGACAAGCCATCGGGTAAGCCGTCGAGCGAGCCGATGCAGCGCGCGAACAAGCGGGCCATTAGGTAAGCTAGACGTAGAGTGAGATGTTACCCTAGTGGGAACTCCGTGAGTAAAGCAGAGCTGCCAAACATTCATCCAAATGCCAGTCCGGGTAATGAAAAGCCCGGATACCATAGTACCTGGTGACACTGACGTGCCCCGCTAGTCTATGGTTGTCCCAGCGAACATGAGTTGGAACCGGGAATGAGCACAATGCAGAGGAAAGAGGCGGGGCTGGAGAGGTATGTTAGAATGTACAGGCGAGGGATAGTCAGAACGGGGGTTTTCGGTATATTGAGCTTCCCACAGTGTTTCCCTCTCGGTAGTTGGTAGGTTCCATTCTTGTGGACGATTTCGATGAGGTTGGGGTGAGGTCGCCCAGTACGCACGGCTATGAAACCCTCAACGTCATGATCTGCATAGGTTGCACATGAGTAACGACACAACCGAAAAAAAGATGTCAACGCTTGTCAGTGTATGTACATCGTACGAGGCGGGGCGTCTATGCGTGGATATGCGTACGAGGCGACGGTGGTTAGCGCATTGGCCTTCCAGACGACTAGAGTGAAGGCGTATGGCATCACCCTGAATATCAAGGCATGTACCTACTAAAACAAACAAAACAACGTAACTAAGTACTCCTCTTCCCCCAACCTGCCCTCCTCTCTGGAGGATACACTTCCACCTCCCAATCCACCTCGTCACACCGCCTCTTCAGTCCCACCTCTGTCTTCCCTAGGAAGGCTAATACAGCCTAACTGCATCTCACATCTGCAAAGAGCCTTGCCATATCCCACTTCCGCTTGGGTTTGCCTCATGGTATCTATGCCTGCGAGAGTGGTTCTCACTGCTTTTACGCATTGCGAGTGATCCCACATGCAAACGCCAACGCCCAAAGCCACTACCAGCCCATGCTCTTAAGGCTCACTTAGCTTGTCGGCTTACTTCACATGACAGCTTGGTCTTTATGGATTTCCAGAGCAAGCGCATACCTAAAGGGTAGTCACTTCCAAATCCGCAACATACCTCCTGTCACGGCGCTGATAACTACTCGGCTCGTATATTATCGCTCGCCACCGCCCACTTGTCGCTCGCCGCCTCACGCCTCACGCTTAATCGCTGGTGGGCTGTGGCATGGGAAGACTGTTCTCTCCTTGGCTCGGCTATTTGCACGTGAAGTTCGCTTGTCGGTTCGGCTTTGGAATGTGAAGTTTGCAGTACAAAGGATCTGGTTATCATGGATGGACGTAAGGATTGTTTGCCGGAAGGGTTGTTTATTCGGTGAGGGAAGAAGGTATGCAGGTGGGTCGGTGGTCCCGCGTGCAGGGGATTCCCTTCTTCACTCTACCTCATGTCGGTTACTGAATAACTACATAGGTACTTACATACCTATATATTGTGACTGAACCGAATCCCCCTTCCGAACCGAACACGCCGCATCTACCCACAACCCAAGAAATTCCCACCGGATTTTGCTTGCCGTTCCACCATCTCTTCTTTGATGGACAGAAATTTTAGATAATCTTGTTCCCCTTCTCTTCCCGACGCTTTCCTGTGTGTGGACGATTTTCTGTCTGTTGTGGTGGTGGCCGAAAGGTCCCAGTAAAAAAACCCAGAAACCAAGAAATGACCACCGGATTTCGCTTATACTTCCACTATCTTTTCTTGGATGAACAGAAATTTTAGATAAACTTGTTCCCCTTGCTCTACCAGGTGTGAACGATCTCCTGTCTGTTGTGGTGGTGACCGAAAGCTCCCAGTAATGACCTAAGTACTTTAGTTGTAATCCCAAACTTTCCAGAAGCCAACTCCCCACTGAAGATATGTATTCTGACCCGTGGGTGAACCGCGCCAGTTTGCGAACTTGGGCCTGTTCACGAACCAAGCACCTATCTACACAGTTATCACGCTGCTGAGAAAGAGGCAGCGAGGATTGAAGCGCAGTGCGGGCGGCGTTTGACTTGCGGTTCTCGCTTGATGAAAGTTTTTTACACTAGTACTATGTAGCGTTGACCCGCGGGCCAGCCAGGCTATTGAGATCCCTCCTCCTCGTCTCCGCCACCCAGCTCCTGAGCCTCTTGACTCCTCTCCTCTTCCCGTTCTCTCCGCCCCAGAGTTCCGAGCCGCTTGTTGGCGTTTTCTGGGCCTGAGTCTGGCTTAGAGCTCGTCTGCTGCCAGCTTCGCCCATTCGTCCGCCTTCTCGCTCCCTGATACCCTTGTGTGCAGGGCACCAGCGGAGTTCGATCGTAACTCCCGGCCTTCTCCGACAGATGGTTGCAATGTACTTCCTTGCAAGGGCATACCTCTAGCCAGGGCCCGGCTCGTCCGAGCTCGTCTCTCCGACCGCTGCTTAGGTCAGTAAGCACCAAAATTTGTATCTAGGTTAGCTTTCCCCCCCTATTTATTCATTACTCGCATGCAACCAATTGTTGATCATGGCGAGCCTGGCTCAGAGAGCCAGGATTGAGGGAAGAGAAAGGAATTTACACTTCTGGAAGGGCCCGACAAGCCATAAACTTGCAGGGCAGTCTTAATTATCCAAGGACACCAACTCGATGAGAGCGGATGATCCAAAACCCACCCGGTCCCTTTCTATAACCATGCCTTGACCAGGGCAGGTGTAGGTTGTCGAGGACAAATACAAAGTCCTGGGCATTTCCCCGACAGCCCATGTCTGGGAGGTTCGATTCTACCGCAAGAAAATGATAGTTTATAGCATCCCAGCTCTAAGGAATTTAGAGACAGATCCTCGCGTCTGAGTGTCAAGGACCTCACTAGTCCAGACGCGTTTCTCTCCAGAGCTGGACAAGCAACTCCTCTCACCTCCAGTAAGTACATATAGGCTGGCACTTACGTACTAGCAAGTGGTAGGTTTGCTAAGCAGCAGCTACCCAATTGTCAAGATGAGAAGATGAGACGGCACCATCAATGCATAGTGGCGGTGTCTATGCGAAACACCAATGCATAAGATGGTGGCGTCCATGCGGAGAGGCGCAGTCCATGCGGATGTGGTCACGATCCTGCGAGGGCAATCTACCATCTACCATCTCTACCCATATATTCCTACCGTGACCTCTTGATACTAATTGTTATTCTGCTAACTCTCGAGTGATAGTCGATGACTGCATAGAATACTATACGAAAACATCTCTGTCCGACCTCCTATGTGTTTTGTACTACTTTTCAGCATACTCACGCTGTACCACAATCAGGCCGTTTATATAGGCCATCATCCGCTTTTGATCCGACAGCTCTTGCTCTGAAGGGCCACTGTCGGGTATTTCCCAGTCCGAAGCAGCCTGTTCTTTTTGCTGGGGCCGGCTGCTTCTCTCGGAAGGATGGGGCATCGCACAACGCCGAATATGAAGCTGCTTGCGCGCAACGGATCGGGCTCGGTAAGGCGAACACAGCAACCTAAATCAAATTAATAGCTGTAAAACTGGTGCAGGTGGGAGCTCGTGGACACAATCTCAACACCGTCGAATCGGGAGCGGCTTACGATTGTTGTAACGAGCACGGGAGGTGATTCCAACAAATCAAGAATCAATTCAATACATAGCTTTAAAATTGGTGGAGTTATAGCAGGATAGGAACATTGAGGTTGTGACGGGATTTTCTAGGTTCGGGTGGGATTTAGTGTCAGAGCCGGGCACTCGCGATTAGTAGTCACCAGAATTGACAATCTGTAATTTTGCCAAGACTTGGCAACGTCTAAGTGGCCGGCACTAATAATAATCTGCCCCACCATTTTATCCAGCGATTCCACCTGTGAAGTAGCTGAAGATATTCATACCTACCAGACCAGATCATAGGATATTTTAGTACCATCTAATTTAGTGCGTTCTCTATCATTCACGATATGCCAGCGACAACAACACTGCCGCCGTCGGACGAACGTATCTTTGACCCCTCCTTTGCCCCCAGCGGCTCGGCCTCATCAATAACCTCACCCCGCCTCCTCCCAAAGCTGCTCCCGCCTACTCGCACCGTAACACCCATCCCCGATGGCCCCACCACCCCCCCGCCACCCACCGGCTTCCTCGCACGCACGCATGCTCGTTTTTGGGCAAACCGCGGGCTCTTCCTGATCCTCATATCGCAGTTGTTTGACAGTGTGATGTCGATGACTGTGCGGCTGCTCGAAACCGGCCCTCGAAAGTTCCACGCCCTCCAAATCCTCTTCGTCCGGCAAACCATCACTATGGCCGGCTGCTTGTTGTGGATGTGGTACAACAGTATTCCACATGCGCCGTTGGGCGTAAAGGAGGTGCGATGGCTGCTGGTGGCGAGAGGTCTGGGTGGATTCTGGGGTGTTTTTGGGCTATATTATTCACTCGCGTATCTGGATCTGTCCGATGCCAAGGTGATTACGTTCCTTGCACCGATTGTTGCGACATTGGCGTGTAGTATTGTCCCTGCGCTTAAGGAGCCGTTTACGAGACACGAGTTTGGCGCCGCCATAGTGAGTTTAACCGGGGTGGTGTTGATTTCCCGCCCTGGGAGTCTGTTCGCCAGTCCTGTCGGGGATGCGGCGGTGGAGGAAGAGGGGAAGGAAAAGCAAGGTGGCGAGGAGGTAACCCCTCACCAACGTGGGGTCGCGATCCTGGTTGCGCTCGTCGGTGTTCTCGGAGCTGTAGGTATCCTGCTCCCCGGTCTAGTCCCTCTAACAAATATATACAGGCCACGGCGTTCACGACTATTCGCTGGATCGGCAAGCGCGCCCACCCGCTCATCGCGGTAAACTACTTCGCATCGTGGTGTGCAGTCGTTTCGCTGGTCTCTCTGCTAGCGGTACCGCAAATTGGCGGTATCGTTTGGCCGGTGTCTTGGTATCAATGGTTGTTACTCGGTGGCATCGGCATTAGCGGGTTTATCATGCAGTTTTGTCTCACCGCTGGGTTGCAGATCGAGAAGGCAGGTCGGGGGACGAATATGGTGAGTTCAACTAGTGATTGGCGACAAGGAAGAAAGAGCTGACGAAGAGTAGATTTACACCCAGATGCTGTTCGCCCTGTTCTGGGAAAGGGTGGTTTGGGGGACGACGCCCGGCTGGCTCAGTATCGCTGGCAGTACGCTGATCCTCAGTTCCGCAGTGTATGTTGGCACTCGAAGGTCGAAGAAGGAAGAATCGCCAACGCCAATCAGTGATGAAGAGGTCAGCTTGATGATGGATATTCAGAACGATATTAGCCGTCGCGGGAGCTCCGAGGACCAGGTTGATGTGAAAAGGACGTAGATGGATGCCGGTTTTTTTTTTTGGAGCCGTCCTTTTTTTTTTGGATAGACTCGACTTACAATTGAATGAATACACTTCTGAGACGAGAACCCCTTTTGGTTAGATATAGCATTCGGGCCCTAGAAACAGTAGGTGACGCACAAGAAGGATATGAAACCCATAACGCCGTTGCCAATATACAGACCTGAACAGAAAGGAACCGATACCTCGAGCTCAACGTGTCCCCCGACTCACGCCTGCACCTGCACTCCAGGTCTCCACCCCTCTGCAATCTTCTTAATTTCCGCCAGAAACCTCCGACTCTCAATCGGACGCGTCTCGTCGTTATCGAAGAACGGATTACAGACGAGCGAGATATACGCCGTCTGGATGGCACGGAATACCTAGCCACACATGCCTCATTAGCCCATTCGTGCCTCACCTTCTCTCCCATACGTACCCCCTTCATCTCTCCCTCCCGCACACCCACGCCCTCCGCCTCCACCCCCTCCAAAACTGGCGTCTCAACAGCAACCACAAACTTCGCGCCCGTATTCGTAATCCATCCGTACAGCGCGCAAGCATCATCGACGGCATAAAGGAGACCGAAATCACTGTCACCGCCTGTCTTCGACGGCTGCCGCGCTTGGAACACATCGAGTGTTGCGTTCACGAGGAAGTGGTATGAGAGCGTGTCGCGTCTGCTGGAGGGCGTGGGGTAAGTTGAGATGTGGAGAGGTGAATTCTGGAGATTTTAGCAGGGAATACGAAAAGAGGAGAAAAGGAGCAAACTTTCTTGCCGATTATGGCGACACAGGTGATGCGCGGGGTTGTCATCGTTGCTTCTGTGGGTGTGTGGTGGAGCTGGTTGGAGCTCTGGGATGGGTGTTGTGCGTCTTGTCAAACCGTTGGCGAGACGCTACGCTGAAACTGTAAATTCGAGTGACGATTTGTGAGTCTATAGTAGCCATTTTCGACGCAAAAAACTCGGTGCGGAATTGTGTGCTCACTCTTCGGGATTATGAAGTACTATTGCACGGTAATTTTGCTAGGTACTAATTGGAAGTACTATTGTCGGTGGACCTACATATCACTCTAGATATCGGTAAGTAGGTATGTACCAATATGCCTCTCTTGAAAGTCCCGGAATGACTTGAAATTTACCTACGGGTCATAAGGGCGAGATGCTGCGTCGAGCTGGCTTTGTCCTTGTCGAGAGGCAGATGTTAATCTACCCCCACCTCACTTGGATTTCTTTCTCGTCTATATAAGTCGCATGCGGTTAATGAATAAATAAAAAAAGGTCAAGAACCTGAAAACCGAAAACCCAAAGCCCGAAAAGCCCGAAAACACCAGCAAACGCCCGTCGGCAGCCCAACTCGACCCCACAGCCAGCGGTGGAAGACCATTGAACTGCGCATAATGCCTCGAAGAATTCACAATTGGAAAATTTTCTGAAAATTAATTTGTTGCGTTTAGTTCTCCAGCGCTGCGCCAGAAGCACAAAATACAAACGCGATGCAAAGCCGCACTCGTCGGGGAAATCGACGCGACGGAGGGAATCACGCAGAGCGCATCAGGCAGTTAAGGACTGATTTTTTTCTTTTATTTTGTGCATGCTGTAAGGTATTTTCTTGTTACATAAGAGTGGTGACTTCGTGTGGCGGCGTGGGTTTTACAAATGCCGAGTCTTACTTCAACGACAGCGCCAACCAGCGGCCGCATGCGGAGTCAATGCGTTGGAATTAGTAGTAACCCAGCTCGACACACCCGTTAATTGACTTCAGACATCCCATTCCATCAAGGAACCACGCCCATCACCAGAATCATTCAAATGATACACAGGGTATTTGGTTAATAATATAGAAAATACGATGCAGCATGCGCGAGACTTCTTGATCTTTCGCGTGATGTTTTAGTCAATTCCGAGTCCCTGGCCTGTTTCGATCGCGTCTTGGGCCAGGGCCTATGTAGAGACAAGTTATTTTGCTAGGTATTTATTTGGAGCTGTGGTGGATACTTCTTATGTACTTAGTAAGTTGTATGTATCCACGCTTTCTGTCCCCCGCACTCTCATCTGGAATTTGTTACACACCCCAACACCTGCCCCCCCAATCTGGTCGAAACATCGTGATGATCAGTCCAGAGCAGCATCGGGCGCGCATAACAAGGCTCTATTCACACATAACCTCATGTTTATTACGAACTGATTGATTATCTTCTGTCATCTCCTTTCCAACCTACTTCTCACATCTTCTCTTTTTGATTTTGGATAGGCGTTTCTGTCGTGGAGGAGTTTGATTGGGGTTTCCGCTTTTCGGTTCCCTGATTTTTGGATAACTTGGTTATTTGGTCCCTAACCAAGTATGTATAGAGAACAATTCCCAGCCAATGACTTATATCTTCCGGCACAACCTCCTCCTCCCACTGCCGCACCACTTCTCTTCCCTTCAGCGAGCTTCTGGCTAGCATATTCGTTAGTGTCGTCGGTTATTAGCTTGAGAAGCGAACGGTCAAAAAATAGCCTCAGGATTTCAATCGGTTCCATCGCATCGAGACCTCGAAATATTACAGGAAGTGTATTGTAGGTTTTATGCGTAAAGGCTATGGGAACCACGGGATGGAATATGGGCGACTGGGGCGATGGTGTTGATGCTGACGAGGCCGACGAAGTTGGGGGAGTAGGTTCGTAACCGCGCCGAGTGACTTTTTGTGAATTGCATCTTCTTGACTGCCTGTTTGTCTTGCGAGGATCGCTTCGTGACAGATTGACCAGGATGTGGCTTGAGATCATTGTCTGAGGACGAGAGAGTATTGGACTTATTTTTGGTTGCTGGCGAACACTAGTTCAGTCATGTTGGGATTACTGCTAGAATCCCGAACACTTCCCACAAGGTGGCTTATTTATCTCCCACCAGAAAGGCCACAGCTCCGAGAACTGATAGTATGAGAGTTCAGAAATCAAAGAACAAATAACCTTCAATATTGGGGTGTACAACAGGCTACTTCTTCCACTATGATCGAGAGTTGTGGTTGCGGGGGTCCAAATGGCCGGAAACTCAATTTCTACGCTCCAGGGGATAAGCCCCGTAAAGGTATACATTTCGTAGTCACGACTTACAGTATCGCCATCAGAGGATCACAAGTTGTTCAAAAGCATTTACTCTAAACTATTGAGTGCCTTGAATACCCCTCTCCCAGCAATCTAGCCCCGTAAAAACCCCCGCCGCCGTGGTTCAAACGTCCAGAGCGGGCGCTGCAGCACCATTCATCCTGTCGAGGAGGTAGCCCGGAACCTTCGGCTCTTCTCTAACCAGCGGCAGTTTTGTATTGATGGCCGTCATCCAGCCCGGGAATCCCTCCCTACGGAGAAGCTCTCCGAGGTAACGCTCATATTCGCGCCATTCCGCCTCGGATGGCATGGAGTCCGGGAAGTGGGCATTTCGAAACCCCGTGAAAGTGCCTCCGAACTCCATCTCGAATTGGTCCTCGAGCAGACCCTCCGGGAGGACCCACTCGTGCTCCCGCGCCCAGAATCGAACCACACGAAAGAGGAGGAGGACACTTGGCTGGTCGTAATCCCAGACTGCACGCTTGAGGATCGCATGAAAGCGGTTGCGGAGTGTTTGGGAGGGGAATATGACGGCCTTTAGGATATATGGCGGGAGATTGCGCAGGAAGCCCCGGTCGAAGATTACGTAGTCGAACCCTGGAAAGTCGTGCAGCACGGTCGTCTGCCAGTAGATGTAGGGGTTTGGGCTACCGGTGGTGCGGAGGGGTCCTAGATACCTGTATGCAGTGGAGTCGTAGTCCGTTCGGTAGGGCAACCGATCGAGGCCACAGAATTGCCAATGCCCACCGGCCGCGTACCGGCAGCGGTCGTCGCAGAACCTAATGGCGCTGTTGACACCGCAGATTAGGCATATGACTGAGTCCTCGTGCGTGAGGGGTGCCTGGCAATGGCAGCACTCGAACTTGAGAGCGCCGAGGCGGGCATCCTTGACGGTAGGAAGGAGCTCGAGAGGGATCTTCGGGAATCCGAAATATCCAGTCAGACTGTCTTCAGAGCGGTGGTAGGCCGTACCCTTGTGCTCCACAATATCTTTCATCCCGTCGTACCAGGGAGATACCGCCGCCTGGGACTGGTAAGGAGGAATACCAAGCCCCAGAACATCGGTAAGCCTCGGATGGGTGAGTCCCGGAGGTGTTGCCGTGTGCTGACCAAACTCCTGCGAAGGTGAACTGGACTGGCCAACCTGATGGGGTGGGAGATTGGCGGGACCCCGATGCAACATCCGCCCATTGGGAACTTGAAAGAAATCCCTGTTTCTGGAAGCACGATTTCTCTGGCGGTACTGACCATGGCGGCCACCGCGGCCACCGCGGCTACCACCCAACTGAGCATACTGGCCCCGAAGGGACCCGCCCAGCCCGTAACGGGCACTGTTCGCAAGGCAAACTTCGTAGTTGCCTTTACCCCGGCCGCCCTGGCGAGAAGGATCCATGGAGCTAGAAGGTGAGGACCTCTCCAGTAGAGCCCGGACACGGTCAGCAAATCCGGGCCCTTCCAGGAGACCCTGCCCCATTGCATTAGGATTCTCGATGTAGAAGCCCTGCGCGGAGATAGTAGGACCAGTATCGTGCTTCTCGGTAGAGACAGTAAGAGCGTTGTACTCCTCGAATGTGATAGAAGGCACATCCAATTTCGAAGGAGTCAACAGTTCACCGCGAGAACCTGGAGGATTGCTCTTTGGTTCTTCAACTGCACCCAGTGTCTCAAATCTCACCTCCACATCCGCCAGGAATTGCTCTGACACCAACAAATAACCATCAGGATCAGCTGGGGTATCCGACTCCTTCTCCGACTTGGGCAAAGAAATTTCAGAGCCACTTTGGCCAATAAGTAGCTTCTCCTGTGTGAGAACTGCAATATCCGAAACGCCGTTGCCGGCCGACTTCTCCGTAGAACTGAGCGAACAAACAGCGGCGGTGGCTAATTCTTTCATTGCAGCCAACGATGAAACATCAACACCAGCGGTGCAGATATGTTCCTTCCCTAAGCCGGGCAAAGAAACATGCGAATGATCTTCGTGGATAAATTGAATCTCGGTGAGTATAGGGGTCTCCGGTGTATCTTTTAGGGTCCGCTCTGTCTCCGCGGTGATGTGCGGCGGTTGTGGCTTTCCGGATGGACCCGTTGTATCACCCTGAACGGGAGGTTGAGCAGACGGATGCTCCTTGTTTGCCCTGTTGTTTCTTCTCAACAGACGAAGGGGGGGCTTCTTGCTTTTACCAGACTTTCCAGCACGTTGAGCATCTGGGGCCGGAAATTGTACGACGTTCGGTTTGGACTGCATATTCCGGAATACATCTGGAACTGCAACGTAAACCTTCGACGGATGGCGGGGTCCGAGATCTCGAACCTTCAAGATAGCAGTTTTCGGGATGAGCACGTCTTCAAGCAAGGGCAGTTGTTCGTCGACGAGATCGGAACTGTCGAGAGCATAGCCCAACAACAGAGTCTGCAGCATCTCAATATCAGTTTCAACAGAGTTCTCATGGAGTGCACTCCCATCTTTGACACCAGCTGCCTCCACAGCCTCGCCGGGTGCAGACGTCTGTGTCATCACAACTTTGGCAATCCCATCTGAGTCGACGGGGTGAGCGATATTCTGGACTATGTCTGTCACTGTAAGATCGGAGTTTTTGATAATCCCAACAGTTTCGTCAACTTTGTTATCTTCCATCGCGCCGGTGATATCGGGGACCTTGCCATTCTCTTCGGCGACGGTGTCCATAGTATTGTCGTCCAGTTTGATTATCTCATCGGCATCGGGGACCTCGAGAGATCGTTTCGCGGCATCGCTAATCAACTTAGCATCGACATAAACCGAAGCACGTGATTCCGATCCAGAACTGCTCCTGGAGGAGCTCGAGCTCGAAAATATTGGTGAGGAGCCAGGAATTGCCATAAGATCTTCGTATTCAGGATGGCTCAGCTAAAAAAGCAACGGTCAGAGATTTGCTCGAACGAAATGTAGAACTCGAGGTTAGGTTCACTTACATTGTGTTCTTCAAGGACCACATTATCCCGGAGTCCTGAGTATTGTTCGACGGAATCCTCCAGACTCTCAAAATTCAATCCCTTAAGTCCAGCATTCAGCTGCCGTAAGGGGTTATGCCTCTTAAATGTATCCGGAACAGGAGCAGCACTTTTGGCAATGGCATCGGTTATCTTAGGCGTCTTCCCCAACACTTCCGGCAAGTCCGGAGAGGATGACCAATTTGTGCGAGCGAACCAGTCGCGCATACTGGTATGAACCCACCTGGTATCGGGTATCTTCGCCTCGGCAACCTCACGACAAGCTTGCAACTTTGTGGCCACGTCCTCTTTCTCCTTGTCCGTAGTGATCGACGCTTCAGGATACTGAGACCGCCATTTTTCGAGTTGGAGATTCTCCTGCGGAGCATTACGTGGCTTGTAAGCACCATGGTCACGAGTCTTTAGGCCCGAACGCTCCTCCGTAGTTGAGATATCTCCAGAGATACTCGAGCCTGATCCCATACCATCAGAACACCGCTTTTGAACCGCATCATGGAGAAGTATAAGATCACTTCTCTCGTCATAAACAAGTTCGTAAGGCTCGCTCATAGGGATTTGCGTTGCGCCATCCGTCAAGGACCGATCAGGCGTGCCCGAATCGAACCTCTGGTTTGCAGCAGCAGGCGTTTTGTCCATAGTCAAGCCAGCAATCATAGTCATAGCACAAGCGTAGCCATCATTCACCTTGACATCCACTGAATCGGGATCTTGGAGATCATTTATGGTCACGTCCGCTTTCCCATCCGTGACCATCTGTACAAGCTTCCAAACTTCGCTCGAGGGCGTGGTGATTTCGCTATATCCATGTGCATCTTCGCCCGTGGCAGCCTCCGTAGAGTCGCTCAAGGTGCTCTCCATCGGATCAGAAGGCACGACAACATTGACCGCTTGATTCAACTCGTCGCTCGTGGCCACTGCGCTAGCCATATCAGGCTTTTTGGTCTTCGCTTCTTTGTTTCGCGCCTCACCCCGCGCTTTAGCATTCTTTCCCCTGCGTTTGTTGCTCTTCTTCTTGGAAATCTTCTTGGCCTCGTTCTGAACGGCGGAAGTTGTGGTAGCATTAGATGTGCTGCCGGAACTGTTCTATCGAGAGTCAGTGCAAGCCACCAAATAGGAAGACCCTGATCTGCGCGAATTACCTTGGTTTTCACTGAATTCTCCTGGTAGACCTGTGCCGGGGGAGGCTCGATGGGTTTATTCGTAGCAATGACGGACCAGAGCTCCATGACCTGGCTCAGGAAACGCAGGACGAAGATTGCTTGTGAAAAATGTATAAGGACCTTGAGATACACAAGATAATCCCCTTTATACTTGTCGTATTCGTTTTCCTCCTTAAGCTCGCCGATCCAATCACTGATCGTCTGGTCCAGTTCGTTGTCCAAAGAGGGAATAGAAGCATCGAAATCCATGAAACCCCGTTGAAGAACATTTTCTACGAAAGCCAAGAATGGCTGTCCATCGTTCGCCAAGAGCTTGGAGACTTGGAAGTCGAGCAAGAATTTGGAATAAACATGACCGTGTTCAGACCGCCAGACCGCCTCAAACCCGGCGAGCAAAATGGTCTCGCGGTGGGCCGGGGAGAGCAAGCGGGTCCAATAGGCCTTGAATCCGGCTGCGAGAGACCCCCACCACACAGCGATGCCGCGCCTAAGGCAGTGCAACTCGTCGACCGTTTCACTGGTCATCAGTCCTAGAGATAGATGTAATTAGCATTGAACTGCTCAATTTAATTGTGGGGGAAGCAGTTTCAATACTTACCGTGGAGGTTTGCATCGGGGTCGAGTATTTGGCCATACTGGATATTCCGGGCAACGAGGTGATCGCGAGAGAGGGATCCTCTGGATTTAATCTTATTGCGTTTGTCCAACGGGAACTCCGCGGAGAGGCGCTCCAGCTCTCGAAAGACCTGGCTTTTAGTCTTGGGGATGTAGTTGGTAGCAACACGAGACATCGTGAAAGGTGTGATTCGAAGTATCTGATCACCGAATATCAGCGACGAACGGGCGCAAATCGCAATACTCCCGATCATTTTTTCAGGCTCATGACTACCGCGACTACTAACGCCGACACAACAACAGCTATGGGGAGAAGCAGGAATTGATCACCAGAAGTGTGGTATTCCTATCAACTGCCAAGGGAACATCATTCAATCGGCCGGCGAAGTATCTTGAAAGCAAACAGAAAGCAAGGGATTGGGTGTATACGAGGGTATTGCTGGCGAAATGAGGTTGTGTGAATCAAAGATTCGAAAGTTATGTAAGCAAATGGAAAGATGTTGGCTGTGGCGAGTGAGCAGTGCGGACAGTAACTGTGTGCAGTGTGAAGGAAGAGAGAGAAAGTGGGTGGGGTGGGGTTGTGGCAGGTTCTGAGGCTTGCCCTAGTGGCTCTCGAGGGCCGTCATCGTGGTGGACTTCCCGAGTGATTGTGTGGTATTATCAGCTTGCCGGGGACTTCTCTCGACACTAGACGTGACCGAGTGATGGTCGTGACCCCTACAGCCGACGCCAACTCTTCCTTCAGCGGCTGCTCCGATAACTTGCGAAGAGTCTGGTATCTTCATAAACAGTATTTAGTCATCAGGCATGGAAATATCGTCCGCATTCAATTGCAAAGAAGCAGAGTACTATATAGTCAAGGGGAGGGTAAAAAAAAACGTAGTTTTCCCACTTCACGCGTATCAAAACGGCCAAAATACGTATTTTCACGTCGTGATACGATAGAAATATGCGTTTAGCGGGAAAACTACGTTTTTTTTTATCCTCCCCTTGACTATCCAGTATGTAGAGTGGAATAAAAACAGAGGCTTCATCCTATTTTCTAAAATGTTTATATCATCTGCCTCCAGTAATTCGCCATTTATGCAAATGCAGCTAAATTCACGATTTGAGTGCAGGAAATCCCTTACAGTACCAGTATCGGGCAGCATCGATACTGCCCTATTAAGCTAATGACATATCTTCGTCGCTGATCCTACTGTTTTTGCCATTGTAGTCAAGTGCTTAAGATATACATATGTATGTACTTAAGCTTTCCTATGTACTTATCACGTCACCAGCTACATATCTGCCCATCCGGCAGGCAAGAAGTGCGAGTGACTGGGCATGATTTCCCCCCGTAGTGTGGCATTGAAACGCCAAATTTGGTGCTAAGTCATCGTCGCAACCACTACCTGATCACAAAGAGCCAAACTTGTTCTTCCGCACTCTACATACTACAACCACAACCACAAAGCAACACCAGGTATAACAACAACGAAAAATATTCAACGACGGCAGCAATCGAAATACACTCGCTTCCAGCCGCTGCTGCCCTCGACTCTTCTCCTCGTATTACTCATCAGCGATGGCAGACCAGAACGTTGCAGCCCTTCTCGCCGCCCTTAGTAAGTGGACTCCCACACGCGTTTGGGTCGCATCTTTCTGCCTAGACGGCACTTCCTCTAATGGTTATCCCTTTTGCAGCCGGTGGTGCTCGGTCGGGGGGCAATCCTCAACTTCCTCAAGGCTTTTCAGGCCTCCCAGCCGCTCTTGGAGCTTCCGCAGGACAACAGCCTCAGCAATCCATGAATTCGCCGCCGACCGGCTTTGCGCTTCCTCAGCCGACAGCCTCCGGGTCGCTTGACCTCAGCAAGATCAAGCCGACCGCGTCTGGTAGAGTGTCTCTCGACGACGCCCTCGCAAAAGTGAAAGCCAAAGCCGCGGAGATGGGAGTTCATAGAGATCCCAATAGCGCCGGTGAGTATCTACATCACTCAGTTGTCGGAGCGCATTCGTATCAAAGATTGCGCCTGAAAGATTCTGTGGGCTAACTTGATACAGCGCCTCGATACGATGATCCAAGAGCTCGTTACGGCCGCCGCTCACGTTCGCGATCTCGATCGCCGCCCGCTAGACGCGGCCCCGACCCATACAGGGATGCTTACAGCACTTTCCGTGACGAACGCCGGGGACGCACAGGCGTTGACTATGGACGTGATCGAGAGCGCTCGTTCAGCCCTTCACGGCGCGGCGGAAACACTAATACCTATTCACCACCTCCGCGGGGAGAACGCTACGGTAGTCACAGAACACGATCGCCTCCGCCGGACATGGAACAAATTAACATCGATGCATCTCTGGTTGGGTTGATCATTGGACGGGGAGGCGAGAACCTGCGACGTGTTGAATCTGAGACTGGCGCGCGGGTTCAGTTCATGACAAATGGCCACGATAGAGACAGTGGTGGTGAGAGAGTCTGCAATATCCAAGGAACACGACCCCAGATTGCTGCCGCGAGGCGTGCGATTGATCTTATCATCCAGGAGAATGAGAAATCTGGTGGGGCGGGTCCCCCAGCTCGCAAATCAGCACCTGCAGCCGGCGGATATGGAGGAGTATCGCAAGTCAATCAAGGTCCAGTTCCCGTGGGCCCAGGAGCACCCAATTTGAGGGACGGAGGTTCGTTTTCAAAATCACGCGGTGCATACACAGTTTTCTTTCTGTATAGTATGGCCACAAGAGAGCCCTGTAAACTAACTCATGCAATCGCACGCAGAAGAGAGCACACAAATATTTGTTCCCGATCGAACTGTTGGTCTCATTATCGGACGTGGCGGTGAAACTATCCGTGACATTCAAGACAAATCCGGCTGCCATGTGAATATCGTAGGCGAAGCGAAGAGTCAGAACGGTCAGCGGCCTGTGAACCTCATCGGCTCTGCCCAAGCCTCGGAATACGCCAGACGATTGATCATGGAAATCGTCGAAAGTGATACCAACGGTGGTCCTCCTGGACCTCCAGTAAGGGCGCCGCCACTCCAGCAGCAACAACATTATGGTGGGAGCGGTGATGGCGGCGGGGGTGCGGGTCATAGAATTACAGAGACCATAAAGGTGCCAATCGATGCCGTTGGGATGATCATTGGAAAGGGTGCGTTAATATTCTACCTTTTATCGTGTATCAGGAGTGAGAGGAAGTTCAATGACTGATTGTCCGTTGAATCTAGGCGGGGAGACAATTAAGGAAATGCAAAATTCGACTGGATGCAGAATCAATGTCTCCAGCCAGTTCAATCCTAATGATCAAGAGCGTGAAATCTCTCTAGCAGGCAATCGAGATGCTATTGCGCGAGCACGCCAGGCCATAGACGAGAAAGTCGAGGCATCGGTAATCCCTCCCTCCCATCCATCCACCTGAAAGTGAAAGAACCATAAGTGTAACTCTTTTCCCCAGCTCAACAAATCTCGCAACGGACCAAGAGGGGGGGGCGGGAGCGGCGGTGGATACGGGGGCGGGTCAGACGGCCACCAGCAGCAGCAGTCATGGGGTGGATATGGTAGTGGTCAATCGACAGCTGCTCCCGCCGCGACTGCTACTGCTGTTGCTGCCCCCGCGGCAGACGATCCATACGCTGCGTATGGTGGCTACCAGGCCTATTGTGCAATGTACTACGCAGCGGTATTGCAACAGCAAGCAGCAACCGGAGGTGCGCCGGGCGCTTCTGGTCCGCCTGGTACCTAAGCTTTCCACTCATCCATGTCGTCATCCATCATCACACCCTACAATCACTATCGGATCTCATCATTTTTTTTACGCGATTACTCTTCCAGCACCAACCGTTCAACCCCGAGTGATGTGATACGAAAAAGATAAACGGAAATGTGTTTGTGTTTGTGGGAAAAACATAGAATGTGAAAATGTTACTTTTGCTGTGAATTTGGCGACTGGTTACCTACAGCCCGAGTGGATATGGAATGGCTTTTTGAATTGATATGGTTCGCCTGCGGATGTCTCTTGTCTTCTCGTGTTTTTTTACTTGCTTGCGGACGTGAATTATCCGTTTCGTGTTTCCCGGAGCAAGTATCCTTTGTCCCAATCCCACTTTACGCAATTCCTTGTTCTGTTGTTTTGCTTCGGTTTCCTAATAAGTTGTTTGTGCCTACATATGAGCGTATTTCTATGCATTGCCGGGTAGTGTTGGCTTCAGAAAATTCTATGTTTGTCCGGCATGGTCCTGTCCGGCATGGTCCATAGAACGAAGGTGAAACTTCAAATTTTGAACAAAGAAATGGTTATCGGACACAGAAAAAATTTCCCACGCGACTTGAGCAACGAATTCCACAATTACAATCACACATAAATAGCATCAACCTCAATTCCATCTTTTTATTCCAGTCACCGACTCTAGTATTCCTAAATTCTCCAGTCAGTGATAATTCCAGAGGCGATGACAATGCGAAAAGGCGGTGTGAAAGGCTCAGGATCAGACTTCCAAGGAAGGTCTCGCGGCGGTCAAAGTATACTAAGATGGGTTCTAGCGTATACTACCGAGGAAACTGCGAATGTAGGAAAGGTATCATCATAAGGAACCAAAGGGAAAGATCGTGTGTTGCTATGCGATGGGATACGTACGGATTATGGTTGTGCTGTGAGCGGATGAGTGAATATCAGTGGAAAGAGATCTGATTTGAGGTATGTTAGCAAAGTTCTAGGCGATGCGATGAGTAGGAGAAAGTGAGGGAAAGCTTCAATTCAGACGAGAAATTACTGGCAAGTACCAAGTCTCTACCGTAGTAAAGACCCGAACAGCATGTAGCTTTCTTCATAGACGAATACGATTGGGAAAGAAGTATGCATAGATCATCAACTGAAGCAGGAAAGGAAAGAATGGTTGAAAGCGAGTGATGACTTACTAGTTGAGATGTTTTGTTGTACGATGTTATGATGGTAATGGAGCAGGAGAGGAGGAGCGCGAGTGCCTCTGGTTTTGTGCGGCGTGCCAAGACCCAGCGGCCAAAAACCTTTCTAGAAACTAGGAAACTAGGGCTGATACACTAGCGCACAACACGGAAAATCACTCGATTAATGTTGAGTTGTTGGCGAAAAAGTTAAGTCACGATTGTGCAGCAGTAGCAGCAGCCAAGAATCGTTAGGCGCATGCCCCAGAACCGCACATACAACTTGGTTCTCTTGGAACCGATTGATGTGCTCCGGGCATACTTCTGGAACACCTAGCTGTCTACACGTATGTGATTTCGATGGCGGTGGAACACCATCCTCCCATCGTATGGAGGTCGAGCGGCCGTTAAGCACCCTGGCTCGAACGTGGAGCCACTCCACCCGTACCCGCCGCCTTCCCGCCGCCCGGGAGCCAAACATACGCTCATACGCAATCCAAGTACTCCTTTGGTTCCCGCATGCTTGGGTTGCCCTCTCTCATGTATGTACTTCGCATTTCGGCTCTTTCGATTTAAAACAACATGGCCGCCGTCCGACGAGCACCCCGTTATCGCACCCCCAAGTCTGGCATTCTATCTTATGTTCTCTCACTGCTGCAACCCATCGGATCTTCATACTCGGCGTGCGGCATCACAGACCAGCACTCGGGATTTGCTTACCGCCACTGTGGTTCTCGGCATGTGACTCACGGCTACTTGTCATTCCTATGTGCGGCTTCGCCCTTCAGTTTTCTCCTGTTGGGATGGAATCAGAGTCCTCCCTTCGGTCGCATATTCACGGCCATAGTCCAGTGATTACTGCCCTCGTGCGTGGGTTTCGTTTGACGTCGGATACAAATGTAATTTAACCGTCCTTGTTGGCCATATCACTAACCGCATGCGGTGATATTAGCGGCCTTTCGCCATTTGAATTTATGTATCCCCCTGATTGTTCGCCTCTGCTGCAGAAATGGAGAGGAGCTGTTATTCTTATTCTCGGTCTTTTCTCTGCCTTTCCGCTCATCAGTTTGCCGGTCGCATTGTCGATTTTTCCTGAGTCTCATCCCGAAGAGCGCGCTTCGCTCACGAGAAATCAGCTGCGGACATCAAGCAGATCCCTCCAGCCACCCAACCTTGAACTGACGAGCCGCACACCGGACTGGCCGGACCTGCTGTTAAATCGCCCCAACCTTCGAAAACCCCTCTATCTGCAATCCGCCCTGCGCCTCTTATCGATTTTGCTAAACCCCCAAGACTACTATTTGCAGCCGCACGGTCGACCGAAAAGCCTTTCCTTGTTCTGCCGCCGCCGTCGCGCGCCACACAACACGTCCACTTGGTGTCCTTGAAAATCCCCGAGTTTGGATTGACGCTCCATCGGCCGCCATCGCTCGCGCGTTTGCTTTCCGGAGCCATCCAGTGCTTCTTGTGCCGTTCCCTCGATCTCGATCCGCCCTCCGACTTGTCCGCTCTCGCTTCCTCAAGCTGTGGCTAGAACATACAGGTGCTATCTATTAGATCGTGCTGAAAGCCTGCGCTTGGAAGCTGCAGCTTCTACGCGCACCTCCACCGGCATTACGATTACCTTTGCCGACAGCACGAGTCCAGAAGGAAACAGCAGACGCGGCTCGTCTCGCTTTGTTGTTACCGCGGCTTAATCCAACTCTAGCTTTCTCGGTCCGATAGCGACGGAGGAGCCTCCACGTAACTCCATACACCATGATGACGACAACCTATGCCCATCCCAACCAAATGCAGGTTCAGCAGGGTCCTCAACAGCATATTCAGGGACACCCAGGCCAGCCCAATGCTGTGGGGATTCAGCACATGCATTCGCAACAGGCTTATCAGCAGCAATTAGCAGCGCGTTAGTCCCTCCTCTCTCCTTGACTTCGCGATAATGTTCCACTACGATGAGAGGGGCCGTCTTTGGATCCTTACTTTCGAGGTGTCTGAGCTAACCGTATCATACCTCAGTCGCTGCTAACCAGAACGTCATGAGTCCCCATCTGCTACAACAGCAGGCATTGCTCGTACGCCAGCGACAGCAGCAGCAGCAGCAACTCATGAACGGGATGGCCGTCAGCAACCCCGGAGCCATGGCTACATTCCAGGGCTCAAACGGCGGAGCACCCCAGATGCGCACTGCAGGTTTACCGAACGGCATGTATCCTGGCAGCGGACCGGGTGGAGTACCCGGCGGGAACATGGCGGCGTTCACCGCGGGAAACCCTCAGCTACGAGGCATGTTTCCACCTCAGATGCAACATCAGTTGCAACAGCAGCAGCAGCAACAACACCAGATCGCGGCTGCTCAGCAGTACACGTTGGCTACCGCGGCCGCCCAGGGAAACCCACAGGCTACGGCGATGAATATGCCCCAACAAGGTCAGATGGGGCCGCTCCAGCAGCAGCAATTACTAGCACAAAGACAAGCAGCAGCGAACGCAGCGGCCGCAGCAGCGCAGTACGTTATTTGCTCCTCCAACATCGTTGAGGTGCACTGCCTTATGCTAACAGGCACGCCAGAAAAACGCTTGGTCTATCGGTACTGAGGTTACACCAATTTGCAGATCATCTCGGCGGGTTCGGTCCCTCCGGCCAACCCAACGATATTAACCACTGGCGGAAATTCGTCGGTGAGTTTTACTCGCCGGTGGGCGTCATGCGCCAAGGATTGGTGCACAATCAGAAGAATGAGATGAAGCAGTTCGAGATCACTACAAACCTATTAGCACGGTACTACTTCACGCTCTTCGAGAGTGGCATTCGCAATGTCCAGATGCTCGTGGAGCAGCCACGGGAAAAGGGTATACACCAAGGGACGTTGGTGGACTGTGCAAAGACGAGCTTCATATATTGGTTTGATAACGATTGCCATGTGAGTTGGGCACTAAGATCAAGGATCGTATCATCGGGGCGCTGACCGTTCGTTGTAGCTGGTGGCCGAGGGCGCATTAAGAGTGCACCTGAATCAGAATCAACAGATAGATATGCTCGACTTCACGACGCACAGTCACAAAGAATATGTGACACGGTCATCGATGAACGAACTTCTACAGCAGGGTTCCCCCGAGGTGATCAAGATGTCACCGGGCAGCAAGGCGATGGGCAAGCGACCCCAGCGGATCCCACCATCGATACCGGACGGTGTGACGGACGGATTTGGGATACCGCCTATGGTGCTGTCGCTTCTCGAGGTGCGTTGACCGCCGGTGTTCGGGGTGGGTGAGATCAACCCTGCTGACCTCATGTTTAGATTGCCGAGACGTTTTCTCAGATGAAGGACTTGATCACGTATTCCCAGCAGAATCCACACCTGGGGCCCCGGCAAGCCTTGTTGGCCCTAGTAAGTCAGCAGGCGCAAAACCAGCAGCTCGCAGTCCAGCAAGCCGCCCAACACCATTTGCACCAGCAGCAACAACAGCAGGCGCAGCAGCATCAGCAACAGCAGCACCAGCAGCAACAGCAGCAACAGCAGCAACAGCAGCAGCAACAGCAGCAACAGCAGCAACAGCAGCAGCACCATCTGCAAATGTCGAACGGACCAGTACCGCGATCTGTCATGCCCGGGGGGCCTGGTGTGGTTGGAATGTCTCATGGCCAACAGCTTGGCATCCCAATGAGCAACTCTCCGTCGGTGGGGGGCGATGTACGGATGGGAGGCGTTCAATCGCCACATATTGGCGGGGGTGGAGCGACTCCAAGCCCCGCACAAAACCACATGCAAGCCCCTGGTATGATAGCGCAGCATTCGCAGCATCAGCATCCCACGAGCAACCCTAGTTCGCAAACAAGCACGACCGTTGGAAGCGCTAACACGAGCCCTCATCAGACGAACAAACGCCGAAGAGCCAGCACAACCAGCAACGCTAACGTCGACATCGGTGATGGCGCCGATGGAGGTGGGATGAATGGTGCGGCGGCACAGAAAGTCAAGCAGAGCCCGAGAGTGACAAACAAACGAACGAAGCTGACGAACTGAATGGCTTTGAAGCGGCGGTTGGTGTTTGAGGCAATCTTCACTGGTACGTTTTGACAATTTTATGTGGGCCTTTGGTTGGCGGTAGTCTCCGTTTTCATCTCCATATCGGGGTGGAGTGTGGGTTATCGGTCGCTGTACCACTTTTGTATGAGGGTGTGGAGTTCTTTGGACGGCATTTGGTTCTTGGGTTGTTTACATGTGTAGGGTGTCATTGGCGAGCCTTAATTGTTTTTTTCTCTCTCTCTTTCATTCCTTTCCTCCATACACCCGTTACGTTTACATCTCCTTTTTGTGACTTCTTCCTCTGCTCTCTACGTTGCGAGGTTTTCTGTTTTACTATGGCTCTTATGCTCACGGATATGCTTCTCATCTCGCCTCTACTTTTCGTTTCCGATTTCCTTACAACTTTGAGCGTTGTGTCTTCATTGTCTCTTTATTCGTTGTCTTTTGTTTTGGGAGGCGTTTACTCTATTCGAGTTTGCTACTTATCTTATCCGAAGGGCATTTTCTACACAACTGATCTTTCCCCTTCCCCTTCTACCCTACCTTTCCGTTCGAATATGTGCATTACTTACCTACAAAAACCTCGAGAAGGGGCTGTCTTTTCATGCTTGTATTGTTGCTTTTCGATATTTTGGCGCGAAGCTAGGAACGGGCCAAGGCCAGGCGCCGGTTTCTTGACACAGCAGAGGTAGGGTTTGGTGATCCGTACACAATTCGTCTCTGGTGCCGTTGTATTTATGTCCGATCTGAATATCACCACCACTCAAGTGATGTAATCGGGATTGAACGGTTAAGACATGCAATTCCACACCGGTTCAATGTGAGGAGGCGGAAATTGTGGCGTTCTCATGCAGGGGCGGAATGGCAGTGTCTTTCCCCCAAGGTTGCCTCTGCTGCTGTAATTCTGGTTGGTCGTGTTTGATCTATTAAGCTTTTGGTTGATCTGCATGCTGCGGAGGGAGGATTGTATTCTTGTCTAGGACTCGAAGGAGAAGTATGCAGGGCATCAGTCCAGGCTTAATAACCCAAGCCCAAGAAACTGTCAGGTCGGTTGCAATCGGGGCGCCACAAGATTCGTCTGCAGACTTACTACAGACAGACAGACAGGGTGGTGGTTGCAGCAGTGTATCTATCTCGCGGGTGGGTGGCGAAGACAGCCGGGTAACTAACGCCAAGCTACATCTCCCAACGTCATCTCATCCGTCAAGCTCCAGGGAGATAAATGTACAAGTTCTCAAGTCGTGATCGCCACCGAACATCGAAGCCCACATAGACCCCGCCCTTCGCTGGAGGAGAAGAAGGAGCAACAATGCCTGCGAGTGAAGCAGGTGTCGATACCGGTGCTTCTGCGGCGCCGTCGGACCCCGTGGTGGGCGAGAAGTCGATCGCCACTTTGGCACAGCTACGGTTTGTGTCTCCTTGTGTGCCTCTCTGCACGTGCCGTGGGAGTGTGGGGTCTAGTGTTCTGATGTGATGTGTGCGGGGGGGGATATAGAGTAGGAGTGAAACTGTTCGTCTTCCACGTGAACTCCGGCGAGCACCGGCTCGCTGAAATCCTGTCGATCTCGACGCGTACGGAACCGCGGTACTACGTCCACTACAATGAATTCAACAAGCGCCTAGACGAGTGGGTCACGCCCGATCGCCTCGACCTGTCGAGGGAGGTGGAGTGGCCGCGTCCGGAGAAAGTTCCCAAAAAGGCCGACAAGAAGGGCAAAGCTGCTGGGAACGTGGCTGGGAGCGGCGGCTTAGGGGGCTCGGCGGGCTCGAGGCCGCAGAAGAGACCGAACAATGCGAGGAACAGGAGGAGGAGCACCATCGGCTTGGAAGATCCGACTCCCGCCCCTGCAGAAAGTGTTGCGAACAATGGGGATATCGGAAACGTGGCCGGGGAGGAGATGGATGAGGACGAGCCGCCGGAGACACCACTGGTCAAGACCCCTGGGGAGAGGGAGAAGAAGGATACCGAGGAGGGCGAGTTCCGGCAGCCTGAGGGATTCTCCAAGGAGAACGAGATCGAGAAGCTCCGGACGAGCGGGTCCATGACTCAGAGCGCGCACGAGATCTCGCGGGTTCGCAACCTCTGCAAGATCCAGATGGGCAAGTTCGAGTTGGAGCCATGGTACTTCTCCCCTTATCCGGTCGAGTACACGGAGGAAGACGTCGTCTTCATCTGCGAGTTCTGTCTCAGCTACTACGGCTCAGCCCGGCGATTCGAACGGCACAGGACGAAATGCTCATTGCTCCACCCCCCCGGAAACGAGATCTACCGCGATGCGAACGTCAGCTTCTTCGAGATCGACGGTCGTCGTCAACGCGTGTGGTGCCGCAACCTCTGCTTGCTGAGCAAATGCTTCCTGGACCACAAGACGCTGTACTACGACGTCGACCCGTTCCTCTTCTACTGCATGGTCACGCGCGACGAGTGCGGCTGCCACCTGATCGGATACTTCAGCAAGGAGAAGGAGTCAGCCGAAGGTTACAATGTGGCCTGCATCTTAACCCTCCCGCAGTACCAGCGCCACGGCTACGGAAAGCTCCTCATCGCCTTTTCGTACGAGCTGTCCAAGCGCGAGGGGAAATTGGGATCTCCGGAGAAACCGCTCTCGGATCTGGGTCTGCTCTCGTACCGTGCGTATTGGCAGGACACCATCGTCGACACCCTGCTCGAGGTTAAAGGGGAAATCACCATCGACGAGTTGGCCACCATGAGCGCTATGACGACTACGGATGTTATACACACTTTGCAGAACCTGAATATGCTCCGATATTACGTGTGTATCCCCCTGGGCTCCCCCCATCAGCATGTGACAATATGCGGTTACTGACGATTCGAAACCATATAGAAAGGCCAGCACGTCATAGTCCTCACCGACGCTATCCTTGGGCAGAAGGAGCGGCAGCGAGAACGGCAGAAGGTGAAGGGATATCGGACGTTGGACCCGGACAATCTGCAATGGAAACCCCCGGTATTCTCCGCTGCGGCTAGAACTTGGAACTGGTGATTGCACTGCTGTAGTTGTGTGGGGGGTTTGCATTTACTTCGTGTTTTCCAATTTCTTCTTGGTGATTTGTCTCTTTGATACTGTGTGTTTTTTACTTGCCTGCATTTATTCGGCTTTGGGGTTTGAGCGTGTTTCTACATACGGAGCTTGGTATGGGATTTTGCTATCTGCGGATGGATGTATACCCTGGAAAGTATGGCAGCATTACTTCACTGCTACTTAGTTGCTGCTGATGTAGCGAGTCCCACAAATCGCAAAAAACCTGTCAGTGCTTTTTTTTTGAGAACCCAACACCCCCAACAGATCAACCTATCTACCCATCTACCCATCTACCCTTTGATACACCCCAACTAGCCAGCCAACTCATAAAATTACAACCCAGTTCGTCGTCGTGTGTCGTACTCTTACATTACACATCCATTCCTCCGTCGGTTTATAAACGGCCCTCCTGCTGGCCCCTCGCACGCTCCTGCTCTGGTACGTCGACCCTCGTGGGCTCAGGACAGTCGGCAGCAGCATGTCCCTTCCTACCGCAGTTGAGACACATGCCCGTTACCGTGTAGAAATCCTGGTCTTCCTCCTCGATCCTCAGTTCCTCAACGGTGGGGAGATCCCGGCCATGTCTGACAAACTCGTCCTTCTTCTCCTCGTTCTGGTTCTCGTCGGGTTCGTTCTTCTCCTCGACAAGGTTGGCCATCGCATCGGGGTCCAGCGACTCGGCAACAGCGTTAGCCATACGGCTTCCGCGTGTCACCTTCTTGCGCGTGAAGCGGACAGCCTTCAGACCCTTCTCGATCTGGGCTTCGCAGAGGAGCTTGATTTCTTGCGCGGTTTCCCGAGGGGTAAAGGTTGCTGGGAAGCGGTAACTGAGTGTTTTTCGTTAGATTAGATAATACTAAAAAAGGGAGATGGAGGGTTGGATGAGTTACGAGAGCCAGAGATAGACGATCAACACCTTGTGAAGAGATTCTAATCGCTGCAGATCGGAGATAGTCTTCGGTTCGATATCGAGCGCCTCCAGATCGATGGCGTTAATGCGGAGGATGCTGCCATCTCCATTGCTGGCTACGCAGTTGGCCATGTTCCTGACCGCGAGCTTCGTCTTTGGGTCGTTGCCGATGGGTGACATGATGAAGGTCACACGGTTGGCGACAGTAAGGCCCTGGATGTCGTCGAACAGCACGGAAGTCTCAATGCTCTCCCGCAAGCTGCAGGGGTGGAATAGCTCGGATGTCCGTAGGTATTCATTCATCTCCCTTAGGATCTGGCTGAACGGTTTCTTTGGCGGGAACTGTGCGGCGAATAGCTCGATGTGTTCGGAGCGAGGCAGGATTCCTGCCGATTTGATGGGCTTGACGTCAGTGGAGAGAGCTTTGCGGACGGCCTTGAGATCGGACCGGTCGATCGTCGTCACGTATCCGACCTGTGGAGCGGGTGGCAGTGGGGCCGAGGTTTCGTCGGGCTTGACGTGGGCGTCGACCTTCGGCGCTTTGTAGCGACCGGCTCGACCGGCGATCTGCTTGATTGACGGGATCGGGATGGCAACGGTTTTCGTGCCGTTCCATTTCTCAACCGCCTCAAAGATCACACGTTTGATACTCCTGGGTACGGGATTAGATAATGAAGGGAGAGGGAAAGTCTCGAGTTTGTACGCACAGATTCAATCCCATCCCCACGGCATCAGACGCCACGAGGACGTCGTAGTCGCTGTTCTCATCGTTGAAGAGCCTCGCCTGGGTGCTTCGTGTCTCTGGGGGTAACGAACCGTACACTACAGCGCAGCGCCTTCCGGTCTGCTCCTCGATGCTCCTCTTCAGCGCGAAGATGTTACGACGGGAGAACGTGACGACACAGTCTCCCTTCTGGACCTTCTTGAGATTGCCGTCCAGGCTGGTAGGCTCCACCTCCAAGGGTCCAAGACGGTTGTAGCGATGGATGATCAACTTGTCACCGACACTGGCCGCCAGCTTCTTGATGATCTCCACTGTTCTCTCCTCACCGCACATGTGGACTTCCTTCGCCTTGACGCCCAGCACCGCCTCGGTCCACGCCCACCCTCGATCGGAGTCGCCGATCATCTGGATCTCGTCGATGACACAAACATCGACCTCCTTGTTCAGGTCCACCATCTCCATGGTGCTGCTTTGCACGGTAGCGAGCTCATCCACAACCCTGACATCGTCGCCCATGACCAAGTTGCACGGGATCCCTTTGGAGTTCATCCTCTCGAAGATCTCCTGTGCGAGTAACCGCAAGGGACCCGCGTAGATTCCGTTCCCGGCCTCCTCCAGCCGCTTGAGCGCATGGTACGTCTTCCCTGAATTCGTGGGCCCGACGTGGAGATGCCAGGCTCTGTGCATCTGGCGGGTTACCGCGAACCACTCCTGGGGGAATCTGACATCGGCTGCCATCTCCATGTTCCCGTGGCGCAGCACCGTTGCGGGGGCTTGCATGTATCCCATATGCTGGATGAAAGCCTGCTGGATGACATATTTGACCCCGCCACCGGTCATGTACTGTGCCTCCAGCGCCCTCCTCGAGGGTATACCCTTCGTACCAGAGGCGCTGAGGTCGGTCGATCTGTACGCATCCCAGAACTCGTTCTTGAACTCGATCCACTTATCCTGGACCTCCTCAAGCTCGATTCTGCTCGGGAGGAACTTTGCAAGGTATCCGCCCTTGTCGAGCATACTCTGACAGGGCGTCAGCATGAGCATCGAGCGTTTCACGTGCTGCTCGAGGACGTATCTGGTGGGGGCCTCTCGCTCGGGACCACCAGCGCGTCGGAAGTCTCCACCGCCGCCATCGGAACGTGGGAGGCGTCCGCGGATGTCTTCACGGCCCTGGGCGAGGTCGCGCGCCGATTGGCCGAGGCGAGGGAAGGCGCGCCGGACCGAGGGCCCCGAGGACGACTTGCTCGACTTCGGTCCTGAACGCTGGGGACGGCGGCGGTCAGCGCTGGTTTTCTTTTTCTTTTTCTTTATCTTGTCCCACCGGGAGGATATTCAAGCCGGGGATAAATTTACCAGAGAGGCCAGAGTAGTCGAAAACGGCCGGGTTGAGCCCGAGCCTGCGCCGGCGCTCACCTGGCGCGGGACCGTGGCATTGAACCTGCAGAACAGACAGACGTTTGGTGGCAGGCGGAGCGCATTTCTCGTGATCATGGTGTTCTGTATGTGTGTGTGTGAGAGAGAGAGAGAGAGAGAGAGAGAGAGAGAGCGCAGCGGCTGGCTCTGCGGAGCGAAGAGAAGCTGACCCGTTTGGGCGAATTGCAGTGGTCTCTTGTTCTTTTCTTTTCGCCGTTCTCGAGATTTATGTCCGCCGAACAAGTTCTTTCTAACTTTTTTTCGGTGCGGCAAACCTACAGGAAGCTTGTGTCGCGCTAAGAGTGGGGTTGGGGTGTATGTACTTATCTACTAGTACACTATCGACTCTAGAGTATCTAGAGTAGAGAAGGCGCTAACTACCAGTAGTTAGAACCAATCTCATCTTGGGCTCGATCAGAGTCAGTACTCTACATACGGCAGATGCACACAGACTGAACAGACAGCTCCGCCATCGTGGAGGAGCCGGGCTTTGGGATCCGACATAACTAGCTCAACGTAGCTAGCTAGCTGTACGCCTATTTCTTTCAAATAGGCATGCTCTTAGTACCTATTAAAGAGATATTCAAATTAAAAGAAGTACTCGCACGCCGTCCAGTATATATACCTATATACTGTACAAACAAGTAAATTAGCTTGCAGCAGTTCTCGCCCTCTCTCCCTCTCGAGCGAAACGAAATGAAACGAATGTTTTGTCGTTAGTTTTATATGCGAGTGAGCGCACATGTTTCCCTCTCCAAACCCCCCGTCCCCATACCGTGCCGCTCAAGTGCGTCCGCTCACATGGGCCCATAATGAGGGATGAAGGGCTACACGAAAGTGACTCCTACATCCACTCCCCCGTCGGCAGGTCTCAGGTCAGCGCCGAGTGTGTTGATCGTTTCAGGCTTCCAGTTGGGCGGGGTGGGTTCCAACTTCTTCAGTGTCATCCTCCTCAAGCGAGACTGTGTAGTAAGTAGTGTGCATGGCTTGGGGGATGTAAGCTGTCCACATGTGGATCTGGGGGCCGGTCATGGGGGGAAGAGGGAGGTGTTATCGGCATCATTTATCGAGAGGCTAGCTAGAGTGCTATTCAAAGACCAATTCGAAGAGCACAGCAGAGCAGAACCCGAACAGAGCCAACGTGAGAGAGAGAGAGAGAGCACTACATCCCTCCACCGCCGCTCCACGGCTGCACTAACGGATGGAACGCCCAACCAGCGCCCTCCGTGCCACCAGCGATGCCTCTCTTGGCGCGCTCCGTCGTCAAAGTCAGCACCCCTCCACGCCAAATCCAGCGCCGCGGCCGGCTCCCTGAACTCGAGCGTTGCGGGGGTGGGCATCCTTCCAGGCGAGCTCCCTGGTAAACGGAGGGTTAGCCGGTACGATATCGTTGTGCACGGCCAGTTCCATGGCGGGCTGGTCGGCCTCAATGAGGTCGGCGGTGTACGAGATGAACAGGAGCGACGGCTTCTCCGCCCCGCCGCCGCCGAACACGCGCACCTCGCCGATCGCCTTCCCGAGGATCGACGGCTTGAGCGCGCCGGTGCCGACTAGTTACGTCCCCGTTGATGTCCCCGCCCCGGTACAGGGTGATGTCGGGAGGACTGGAGCCCCCGGGAGACTCGGCTTCCACGGGTGGTGCTTGTATGCGTACTGCGGCCGGCACTGTGACGGGTTGGTGGAGTGGTAGCTCAGTATCAGTGCGTGTCGCTGGGGGAACGGCTCCTCCTTTTGGAAGAAGAACCTGCGGCGCTTGCTATCCTCCGTGCCTGCCGCGCCGGCAGCCGACGCCGCCGGTCCGCTGCTGGAGGCCGGAGTGCAGGTCGGTAACGCCTCGTTCGGGTGGGAAGGCGGAGGGACGGCGGAGGCGGTTGCCATGGCTGTGGGTGGGCGAGTGGGTGCTTAACGAAGTGCAGAGAGCCAATGGTGGTAGCCAGCGGGGGAGAAGGAGTCCCTTTAAGCACTCTCTGTGCCCGTCGTACTGGATACATTCCATCCATCCCATGTATCTACCCAATTGTCATCGCACAAAACCACACAATCATGCCCTCGTAAACAGAGCATATATATATGTCTGACCCGTCACCCGCATCCCATCTTGCGAGAGCCCTTGCTACGTATGATGGGTCTTCCTCCTCCTTCTCCAGTTCGATATCGCTGCTACTGCTAACATGTATCTATATCGAGACCTTCTGCTTTCCGATGGCCACTGCACATCCTCCATTCGCGCTCCGACCGGCTGGGTGCATTGTGGTTGTTTGTTTTGGAAATCCAAGGGGTTGTCAGGATGCATTTAACTACACAACTACATAAGTATGTTTTAATCGATGATTCAATATAACCAAAGAAAGAAAAGTAACTACATGGAGAGAAGTAGACGCGTTGATGCAGACAGACAGGCAAGACAGGACAAACAGGCGAAACAAGCAAGTAAGCAAGGCAATCAAGGTAGGAAAGCACATAAAGTAAGTAATTACGCCAACCATTTTCTATTTCCCCCCTCATCCCAAGATTGGCTCCCTTCCCGTCCCCGCGTCGTGTTACCGTTCTTCCTTATCGAGGCCCTGTCCGTACTGCTTTTCCTGCGCCGTCCACTGTGCACGCTCCAGTATCCTCCGCTCCCGCCAGGCATTGACGAACTTCCACACCTCCGTGTCGCCGATATTCCATCCCTCGACGAAGCGTACGATCTTGTCCTTTCCGCGGACGGATGCCTGCTTTGCGTTGTGGAGCTTCTTGCGCTGCTTATCCTCGGCCTGGGGCAGCTGCAGCTCCAGTTCCGCGATCGTCGGCGGGACGAAGCCGAGCGTCCACTCCGTGTCCTTGAACCCTTCCTTATCCGTGCTCCAGATCGAGAGGAACTTTGCGCCCAGCTTCGGCACGACGAGCTCTTTGATCTTGGCTGCCCGCGGAGGACTGCCGAGCCCCGACTTCATGTACGGACTCTTGGTCACCTCTTTGATCCACGGATCGCGGACGGATTTGCGGCGGATGTAGCGCAGCAACGTGTGTTCCGGATCGTTCATGAGCGAGACGTCGTTGGAGAGCTCGATCGTCACGAAGGGGTGCGGGATTGTGCCTAGCGTGAAGGATTTCGTCGTCTCTTCTAGACGGCTCGGGGTTGAGATCGCCGCGGGTTTCTTGCACGGCGTGCATTTACGCAGGTTTGGCGGGCAGGACTCCGGGAGCGGGTTGTTTGCTGGGCATGAGGCGATGCGGTTGGCCAACTCCAGTGCCGGATGGTGTAGTGCGCCGAACTTATCCGGGAACGGCGAGAGGAGGAGAATGCCATCCGGGTAGTGCGAGAGGAAGGTGCTGTGCAGGTGTGCGTTGACCAACGCCGGAAGCTGCGCGGGTTCGAGGCCCTTGTATTTCTCCGCTACGACCTCGGGAGTGTAGTATGCCAGCGCGGCTGGGTAGGAGCCTTCCCGCATCCATTCCTCGGGCGTTGGGAGGGCGGCGATCACTTCCTCGACGGTGGTCACGCTCTTGTCCTCCGCCGGAGGATTTTCCGTAACATACATCAGCACCTTATTGAGCGACACCTTATCGGAGCTGTAAAGCTTCTGGTCAAAGTTCTTGTAGCGGCTCATGTAGACGAATTTGCAGCGACGGAGGGCGGAGACGGTATCGTCGTCGTGGGGGCCCATCGGGAGCACCTGGGCGCATTAGAATGGCTCCCGTTCGGTCGGGATCAGCTGTCCTCACCCTGTAATCGACCAAGATGCCGGCGTCCACCTTGTTCCACGCCAACATCCTCATCAATTCCTTCTTCATCTCCGGCAGATAGGGCGCCCTGTTGACCATCTCGTAGAACCCACTGGCCTTGGCCTCCCGCGTACCCAATATCACGGGCTTGAAACCGTACGCCCACCACACCCGTCTCCACGCGAGCAGCATCTTGTCTTCCACCGCCGCCTGAGCCTTGTCTCCGGGCGCCTCGTAGTACGTGTAGATAGAGCACCTCTCGATCGGCGGGAGCGCAATCCGATCCCCCTGACCGGAGGAGAACGGGTTCATCCAGCTCCAACTGGCGAACCAGCCCTCGCTGGAAGCGGTCGAATTCTTCGCCGGTGGCGGCGGCGTGTGCGCGGCGGGGGAGAACACGGTGGGGACGTGCAGCTTCCCCTTGATGCTCTCGGGGATCTCGAGACTGACCCTCCGCAGCGGGTCGGTCGACAGGTTGACTAACGTGAACAGCAGCAGCGTCGTCGACAGCACCAGGATCCCGCCGAGAAAGAGCATCAATCGTCGCGTCGATATCGACCGTGCACCCGTGGCCAGGGCGGACAGGCTTCCGTTCGGACTCATCGTGGAATGGAGGGGGGTTGCGTTCGGGGGAGGTTGCCGAGTGTGATGTCGGAAGAGAGAGCGCGATGCTCAGGGGACCTGTATGTACCAGCAATGCCAGCAGCAGCAGCACTACCGCGGCCACACAACCTCATAGTCTTTCCCTCGTGTCCCAATCTATCTGTCTCTTTCTAGGCACTGTACAAGCCGGTGGAACAACAGTATCGAACGGGCGATCGAGGTTTTCCGAAGAAAAAAAGAGAAAAGAAAAAGGAAAAAAAAAAAGTTCACGGACACCGGACAATTCTGCCCTCCAGATCATACAGCACGTTTCGTGATCTGAGCACAACTACATAGACTAGTCAGGTGTAACCATGAAGGATCCCTTCCCTTGGTTAGCGCAGAGCTTGTACATACTTACATACGTATGCAGCGATCCCGCAGGCCACGAGGTTCAGCCTTGCCACGGCCACCACGGCCAGGCTATCACTCATGACGATCCTCCTTGCCCCGTGTCTCAAAGGCAGAGTATAGTTATGGGTACTTGGGGGGGGGGGGGGGGGGGGGGGGTTGTGGGAGACGGCCCGATCCCTAGTCTCACCGACCATCCACTACGTATCGAGCCGCGAGAGCTAAACAACCATATCTCGAGGACTGTCAGCAAGATGCGGTACATACCCACCAAACCGGTCTCGGGCATAGCATCATAACACGGATCAGCTGACTGCATTCCCCATCGGCGAGATGTGTCCCGTCTCTGCCGTAACACTTGTCCAACTCCATCCACCCGTCCAGTCTCGGTACCTACACGAGCAGTCACTCGAGAGGGACCGTCCTCTTGTGCGGTGCGGTGCAGGCAATCTGCGGTCCGAGACGAGCCGCAACAGCACAGCTCAACCTCCGGAAGAGACGGTTCGGCCTCCGGCTCCTCAGCCCCCCCGAGGGCGGCCAGGCCAGGGGGGCTGAGGGTGCAAACACCCGCGTTGGGGACTCGGACGGTATCCGTGCTGGGGCGCTCTGGACGAACGGAAGCGACTGCGTTGCAGGCGACCGTCATCACCGATGACGAGACGACTACCAAGCGGACGGCGGAAGGGCCACAGCCCCCGGGGCTCTCCACCTTCACGGATGTCTCGCGAACGGACTCTGGCGCGGTGGGCGCTGCGGTCACCTGACGCAAGGGAGAACAGTGGAAGGGTCGCAGGGCGCGTATGGGCTTCAGCTAAGAAGCATATGACGCCAAGTGCGCAGACATTGCCCTGGACACTGGATACGTCCGCCGGCAGAGGGAGCCGGCGATGACGATCGAGCTCCGGTGGTCCGCTGCCCGTAAAGGGGCGCCTGGGGATGGGAGGCCGACGAGCAGGCCAAGCTGGCGGCGGACGAGCCCAACGCCCACAGAGCGGAATCCCTGGGGGGCACAGGAGAGAGCGCTCGATCACCGAGACCAAGCGGGAGGAAGCAAAGTACAAGGTCCAATCGCGGGAGCACCTCTTCAGGAATTGCCCGCAACGGACGCGCCAGCAGAAGACCCCGCGAACGGAGGTGCGGAAGGAGACGGGGAGGGACGAGGGTCGCTTCAAGTTCCATGGCTGAGGAAGACGCCCAGAACGAGGCATCGGAGTGGGAGCTCAGGGAACGGGAAGAGAGAGGGGAGGAGAGAAGGTTAGAGGCCAAGGAGTTGGGGGGCCGCTGTGCTTAGCTATTGCCGCGATTTCTTGTCGGCGTTAAGTTGCAACTTGAGAGTGTGCGAGTGATATTACGTGGTGGAGGAACACGAAACGAAAGCCCGTCTCCGCGCCCCTCTGTGTGAGGGGTTTGGAAGCCCTGGGGGCTGGAAGTCGGGGGGCCGCGGTTCGGGTTCTGCTGGCAACACACACTCGCTGGTCGGGATCTGCGGGGTTTCCCGTCTGCACATGAGCCCATGAGCACTCGCTCTCGCTGGAGAGATATCCGAGTGCGTCCACGATCCACTGCCAGCACGGCCAGCAGCAGCAATCGCCCGCGGCCCCCCCCCCCCGCCGCCACCAAGCTGCATCTCGGAAGTCACGCATGCATACTCGGAGCGGTCGTGCGGAAAACTTGTCCGGAAGCCGGCAAGAACATACGGCCATGGAGCTTGAAGCGGTCCTTGCCGCTCCACCGTCTCATTCCGCACCGCCGCCCACAGAAACTTCTGCTGGCCGGGATGGAGTCCAGCTTCCGTCACGCCTCCCGGCTGTGCCGGTGCTTCCTGCGGATGGCTTTCACGTCCGCCCACGCCCACGCCCCCGCCCTCCACGGCCACGGCCCGTTCCGGCAGCTCGACGGCGCGGGCGCGACCGAGTGACCGACCGTGTGGATGGCCTGCCCACTCGGGGGTCGGCAGCTGCGTGCGTTCGGCCACTAATCCCCGTAGCGGCGTCAGAGCCGCCGCCGCGCGAGCCCGGCTGCAGTCTCGAGACCGCAGCACGACATGGACGGGCGGTGCGCACTGTGCCTGGTGCAGCGTGCGCAGCGCTGCGGGCCGCCGCCGACACGGAGGCACCACAGCTAGAGCCACGTGTCAGTATAGCAGGTGCGTGTCGTCCAGCCTCACGCCTGCACGCGAGCGCCGTCCCCACCGATTCGACGCAGCACTCGCCCGGTAACGGGGGGGGCGCGCTGCCGGTCCTATTCATAGGCGGAACCGCATGGCTGGAATGCACCCCGTCCGCCGGCATTGCCCGTGTTGCACGTCCGCCCTGCAGCGCTCCGCCACGGACTGGGGGGCTTCGACGGCCACGGTGAGATGTCAGCCTGCGGAACACACGGACCAACCGCTGGCTAAGCGTAGCCCGCCCATGTGGCGCTAGATACAATGTAACTACAAGGCGCGCCCAGCAGCGGAGCCCGCTTCCAGCGTCTGGCGCTTGTCTGCGAGGTGGAAGTCCTTCGAGCGTGCAGACAATGCCAGCAGCTGGCCTGAATAGCTGGGCAGTTCCGATCCGGCCGCGGAGGGGGAGGGGCTAGCACGGCGCGACGGTTCCACCAGGCATCGCATCGGCGTGGTCGTCTGGCACTTACACATCGTTGCAAATGTGGCCGTCGTCGCCACCATTCCTCGCTGGCTCTGGACGACCACTTATCTCTCTCTCTCTCTCTCTCTCCGCCGGACGGACGGACGGCGGATACTTGCCTCTTGGGAGCTCCCCACTCTACATACATACATGCATACGCCGATGACGGTGCACCGGGAGCGTGGCAGCTGCGGCTCCAGCCGTGAGCAATCCGGAGGGCAATTGGCTGGTTGGTCAAAGGGGGGGCGGGGTGTGTGGGGTGCCCCCGTCCAACGCTGCCCCCCGCACAGACGAAACGAGCCTGCATCCGGCCGTGCCCCCTTCTCGCTCGTTCGTTGCCTGGTACATACATACATTACATACTCTGGATATGCACGTCTTCTCCAGACACCACGCACATATGTAGCTATGTACTCTGCATTACGTAAGTATGTACATAGTTACAGTGCACATCAGCCGCACCCCGCCGTCCGCACGCAGACAAGGCCTGTGCCGTATGCACCAGGACTGCACGTTGCCGAGGGCTGACGTGCCCCCCATTATTGCTGCTGGCGTCCGTCGCTTCCCCTTTTGGGTTTCGGTGAAAGTGGCAGGACCACGGCGTTCGAACGGCTTCTCCAGCCTGGTCCGGACAGGGCAGGTGCCGGGCGCGCATGTCTGGAGGTCCATATGTCTGTCCGTCTGTCTGGAAGCAACCAAGTATGTGCGCAGTGTGCGCACGCAGGCGGCTGCTCCGGAACGGCGGTGTCCGGGCACCCGGGATCATATCCATCGCCAACGCCCTTCCCGCTGGATGTGTATACGCAAACGGACCGGGTGCGCGGTGGCTGGTGGCTGTGGGCTGTGGGCTGTGGCCGTTTGGAGCTGCCGGCCGGCCGGTGCTGTGGGCTGCAAGCAACCGCTGACCGCCAAACGGTGCTCTCACCGACGTTGCCGCGCACTGGCGAGTCATCGTGTCCGCCTGCCAGCCTGCCACGCCCTGCCTCGCCAACTACAGAGGTAACTACTCCGGGCGGACGCCGCCTCACGCCCAGCGGCACCCCGAATAAGACAGCAATCGCCCGTCCCGGGCTGTCCCGAATGGGGCAGCAATCACCTGTCCCGGGCTGTCCCGAACGCGGCAGCAATCACCCGTCCCGGGCTGTCCCGAACGAGGCGGCAATCACCCGCCTCGGGCTGTCCCGAACGAGGCAGCAATCACCCGCCTCGGGCTGTCCCGAACGAGGCAGCAATCACCCGTCTCGGGCTGTCGTATGTATGTAGCGCAGAACTCCTCCCTGCACACACGACACGACGCGGCGCCGCACAGCATGCTGACACTTAACGGCAGCACGGCCAGCAACGATCGCTCCCGGGAGGGGGAGGGCAGCGTGGACGATGAGGGTCGCTAGATACGGCTGCTGTGTAGATGGATACGCACGCCGTGCGCTCCGCCCGGCCTGGTTGTGCATGACATCCCGGGCGGGGAGGCTTCCGTGTCGCAGAGAGCGGCTCTGCGTCTCTCCAGACACATGCAGGCTCGGAGCCGCGGCTGGTGGGGGTGGTGCGCTCCAGCACGGCCGGGGCCGGATGGAACACGCGTGCGATGTCGGGTCGCAGCGGGCTGGGGGCGGATCTGCGCCGTCCGGATGGAAGCGCACGGCGGGGCGTCGGCTGCGGGGCTGTGCCCTCCACTCTCCAGTCCCCGGTCCGTCCGCTCGCCACGTGCACGTGCTGTGGCGGAGGAGGAGGAGGCTTCTCGAACCGCGCGCGGCCAAAACAAGAGACGCTCACCGGCCGGGCGAGGAAACCCTGCGGGCTCGCAGTGGCATGATATATCTAGTTATCTCTATCTATACATATCGCGGTGGTCCCGGCAGTGCGTATCGGCGCAGAGTGGGCATCTCTCTCACCGGACGGACGTCTGGATATCCGAGCCGCATCGAGCTGCAGGCCCGATCTGCCGGAGCATGCGTACGATAGATACATAGATCATACGTCTCTTCTCTCGCCTGCTATGTAGGTAATTATCGCTATAGTAATTGGTTAATGACCAGATAGCAACCACGCACACAGTCTGCATACACACCTGCACGGATACATGCAGCCGACCGTCGGCTGTTGCGAGCAAGCAGCGAGCGCGGATTCCAGAACGAACGCGCTGTTCCGGACTGCAATGCACGTATAAGGTGTGTACATATGTATCTGTCAACGTGCTCGCTTTTCCCTCCGGAAATCCGATCGAGGGCACTGGTGGTTGTCGTCGACGGCGTGGTGGTGGTGTGGACCAGCCGAATGTGCAGGTTGCGTTCCGCCGCGTACGTACGTATGTATGTATGTATGTCGTATCTATATCTATGTACGTATGTATGTATGTATGTATGTCGTATCTATATCTATGTACGTATGTATGTATGTATGTATGTATGTCGTATCTATATCTATGTATGTATCTACATACGATAGGGTGCTGCTCCACACACACCGCCGATGACCAGCATGGTGGGACGGACCGAGACGGGTTCGAAATTGCGCGCGCGTTGTTGTTGCACCGCGTCGAAACTGCGGCTTGTCTGGTGCTCCGACGTTGTGTATGTAACTAGATAGTTGCAGCATGCCATATTCCTCCGCTCCGCTCCGCAAGGCGCAGCTGCCAGCCATACACAAAGAATAGAAGACACGGCCATCGTATCGGGGGGGGGATATCGCGGCATTCCGTTGCGGGCGTCGAGACCAACCTTTTTTTTTTTGTTTGTTTACATTTCTATTCATAATGTATATATCTGACTACCCCTCCTAGCTAGACTACATATGGCAGCGCACTTTTCCATCCAGATTTCAGGCGTCGAGACCAACAATATGTATGGCCGGTTGACCTGCTTTACATGCCAGCCGCGGAGGACTGCCTGAGCGGGAATCCCTTATCTCGACCACCGCCCAGGCGATAGATAGATGGATAGATAGAGAACGGGAGATATATATTGCGCCACCACTGCTGCATATCTACATACCAGGCAGCCCACCGGAGCCAGGCGTTGTATGTACGTATGTATGTATGGCAACCGTGTTAACTCCCCCCACCATGGCGCATGGTTCTGAAAATGAATTTTCGGCGCTTAGTGTTGTGGGTGGGGGGGGGGGGGGGGGGGGGGGGGGGGGGGGGGGGGGGGGGGGGGGGGGGGGGGGGGGGGGGGGGTGGGGGGGGGGGGGGGGGGGGTGGGT
>Ga0307508_10000116_pt1 | contig 94844 bp, 75 predicted proteins | sample 9_EM_MG_FD_203089 | JGI IMG/M metagenome (GOLD analysis project Ga0307508, IMG submission 203089) | Populus trichocarpa ectomycorrhiza microbial communities from riparian zone in the Pacific Northwest, United States - 9_EM | ecosystem: Host-associated > Plants > Roots > Unclassified | place... | reverse complement strand
CGCGAAGAACAGCATTCCACAAATCACCCAACGGAATCGCGAGGTGGGATGGTTGTGAGAGGGATGAGGGGAAGGGGGGAGCTCAGCGGGGGCGGGCATGGAGCAGTGGGTTGAACCTGGGGAATGCAGCTGCAACCACGGATTTCACGGATGACCATGGATGATCAATCAGAACTCTCTTGCTGGATCATTTCTGTATCCGTGTAGATCCGGGTAATCCGTGGTTAAATTGATCCGTTGCTTTGGGGATTTGTTAAATGAGACGAACGTGGCTCCTTTCCCGGCCGTCACGGGAGGAAAATTGTCAGGTTTTCAACGGGGCGGGTTTCGCGGGGAGCGCGCGGGTGTCGTTCACTGAAATGCCGCCATCGACGAGCAGGGTTTGTCCCGTGATGTAGGCGCTCGCATCGCTCGAGAGGAAAATAAGCGCGCCCGTGAGATCGTCGATTGCGCCCGGCCGGCGCAGCGGAATTTTATCGCTCAGATAGCGTACCCAGTCGGCATTTTCGTACATCACGGCATTTTGCGCCGTCTTAAACCAGCCGGGAGCCAGACAATTGACGGTCACTCCCTGTGGTCCCCAATCGGCGGCGAGACTCATCGTGAGTTGTTTGATGCCGCCGCGACTCGCGCCATAAGGTCCGAGTCCTGCGTAGCCGGCAACCGATGTGACTGAGCCGATATTGATGATCCGGCCTCGACCGGCGGCGACCATGTGCCGCGCCACGGCTTGCGCGACAAAGAATGGTCCGCGGAGATTGGTCTCGAGAATCGTGTTCCAGTCCTCCCAGGCCACTTCGAGAGCGGGTTTGCGGATGTTGCAACCGGCATTGTTGATGAGGATCTCGATTTTTCCGAAATGGCTGTGCGCGGCGGCGACGGCAGATTGAATGCTGGCGTGGTCCCGCACGTCGAGGGCGAGCGGAAGAATGCGGCGGCCGAGGGCGGCGATTTCGCGCGCGGTATCGTCAAGTGAAGCGAGCGTGCGGCTCGTGATGGCGACATCCACGCCGGCGCGGGCCAACGTAATGGCGAAATGCTTTCCCAGTCCGCGGCTCGCACCCGTTACGAGCGCTATTTTTCCAGACAGGTCGAAGGGATTCATGAAATCGTTACCTCTCGTGGATCAGGGTTGAAGGATCACCTTCATATATTTTGCGCCGTCTTTCGCGCTGAGTTTTTGAAACCATTCCACGCCGTCGTTTAACGGTGCGACCGCGCTGATCATCGGTTCGACGCGAATGATGCCGCGCGAAATGAGATCGAGGCAGAGCGGATATTCGCCGGCGGAGGAGCAGCTGCCAAAAAGCGTGAGCTCGCGCGTGACGACTGCTTGCAGAGGGAAATCGGTTTTGGGAGCGAGGTTGCCGACGAGCACCGCGGAGCCCCCGCGGCGCAAGGTGGCGATGGCGAGATTAAGCGTCGGGCCGACACCGACGACTTCGAAGGCACTATCGGCCCCGCGTCCGTGGGTGAGGGTGGCAACTTCGGCCGGCACGTCACAGGCGTCGGATTTCAGGGTGTGCGTGGCGCCCAATTCCCTGGCGAGAGCGAGCCGGTTCTCCGCGAGGTCCACGGCGATGATTTGCTTTGCGCCGGCCCAGCGCAGAGCCTGGATAACAAACAGCCCAATCATGCCCGCGCCCACGACGACCGCCGTATCGGTTGGCGCAATGCGGATGCGTTGCACGGCGTGAATGGCGATCGACACCGGCTCGATCATCGCGGCCTGGTGAAATGAAAGTGAATCCGGCAGCGCGTATAAAATTCGTTCCGGGACGGTCAGTAGCTCGGCAAAGGCGCCATGCTGGCGATACTCGGCCGGGGCCACGCCGACGACGCGCCGATTTTCGCAGAGGTTCACCTGCCCGTTGCGGCAATAATCGCATTGTCCGCAGGAAATCGTGGAATCAAAGGTCACGCGATCCCCAGCGCGCCAGCGTTTAACGGCTGGTCCGAACGCGACCACTTCGCCGGCGGCCTCGTGGCCCATGATCAACGGTGGACGCCGGCGTCCCGTCGAACCGTCCCAGCCGTGAATATCGCTGCCGCATATGCCGCACGCCCGGATACGCAAAAGCACTTCATCGGATCCAGGCACAGGATCGGGGCATTCAGTGAACTCGAGCCGGGACGGGGCGGTAAGCAAGAGAGCTTTCAAGAAGAACTTTATCTAGCAAAACGAGCGCAAGTGTCACGCATTCGTTGCCTGGAGCAATTTGAAATAAATTGTAGCCGGGGCGCTGACCCCGGAGTCTGCGGGTGTGTCCCGGCCGGGGTCAGCGCCCCCGGCTACAACAGGAAAATTCGGCCAGATTCCAGTGCGCACGTCGCGGGTCCCTCGGAAGGCCGTTTGGGGGCAACGGCCCCTACCGTCGCGGAAGTTTAGAGTGGTAACGGGCGTGGTGCGTTTCGATGGGCCGTGGGGTGTTGCGGGCGTTTCGCCTGCCATTTCTTTGCGGTCGGACATTCATCGGGGAAATCCTTGTCCCGTGGTTCCCAGTCGAATCACGTTTGCGTCTTCGGTATTCCGCGTATCCTGATGGGAAACAAATTCTGATCTTTGTATGAAAAAATATCCTTGGGTGGTGTCCACGTCGTTCATTTTCGCAGCCGGCGTTTTTATTTCTCCGCTGGCAGCGGCACCGGGAAATCTCGCGGACTTCCAAACCGCAGCACTCAAGTCGAAGACTGAACTGACTCTGCCGGTCTATCCGAAAAGCGCGGATGAAATCCGACAGCTTACGGACAGCGCCATTAAAAACGCGGAGACCGAACTCGCGGCACTGGTGGCGCAGGACGCCGCGAAACTGGATTTCAAAAATACCTTTGCGGCTTTCGACAAAATCACCTCGAAGGTGGTCGATGCCAGCCTGATCATCGGAACGATAGCGGAGTCCTCGGTCGAGAAATCGATGCGCGATGTGGCGAACGAATCGACCGTGAAACTACAGTCTTGGGGCGTGGGTCTCGATTACCGCGAAGATCTCTTCCGGATCTTCAAACATGTCGCCGACGCGAAACCCAAACTGGACGCCCAGCAGCAGCGACTCGTCGATTTCCAGATGCGGGGATACCGCCGCGCGGGTTTGGATCTGCCCCTGAAGGAAAAAGCCGAGGTTGAACGGTTGCGCAAAGTCCTGGGCGAGCTTACGACGCAGTTTGGAATCAATATTAACGAGGCCCGGGCACCGATTGATTTCACTGCCGATGAACTCGCGGGCGTGCCGCAAAGTTTTCTCGATAGCCCCGGTGTCAAACAGCCCGATGGAAAATTCCGGGTGATGGCCAATGTCACGTGGCATCGTGATGCGATTCTGGAAAACGCGCGCAACGAGGAAACCCGCCGGAAACTGAATCAAGTCCGACTCAGTTTGGCGGCGGATAAAAACGTGCCGGTGCTTGCCAAGCTGGTCGCGTTGAGGGCGGACATCGCGCACCGGCTCGGGTATGCGACGTGGGCGGACTACCAGACGGAAATCCGGATGGCGAAGAACGGTGCGGCCGCGCTGAAGTTTGAAACGGATCTGGTCGCCGGGTTGAAACCGAAATTCGATGCCGAGATGAAAGTCTTGCAGGAGCTCAAGGCCACGGAAACGGGTAAGGCGGACGCCAAAATAGGCCTGGAGGACGTGCCGTATTATCAAAACCAGTTGAAGAAAGCGCGTTACTCCATCGATACCGAGGCACTTCGCGTTTATTTTCCTTATCAAGCCACGCTCGATGGCATGTTCGCGATCTATCAGAAAATTTTCAGCCTGAAATTCACCGAAGTCACGCCGCCCTATGTCTGGGCATCCGGTGTTCAGCTCTACGTCGTCGAGGATGCTACCAGCGGGGCGCCGATGGGAGCGTTCTATCTCGATATGTTTCCGCGTGAGGGAAAATTCAACCACTTTGCCTGTTTTAGTCAGAAGTCGGGTGGAGTGATGCCCAACGGAAATTACGATCTGCCGGTGGAGGCTTTGCTTTGTAATTTTCCGGCTCCTTCGGCGGACAAACCGTCGCTGCTCAAACACAACGACGTCGAAACGCTGTTTCATGAATTCGGCCACGTGATGCACGGGATCCTCGGCCGGTCGCGTTTTGCGGGCCAGGGAAGTTTCACGGTCCCACAGGATTTCGTCGAAGCGCCGTCGCAAATGTTGGAGCATTGGGTGTGGGACAAGGCGGTGCTTGATACGTTTGCCGCTGATTACCGCGACAAATCCAAAAAGATTCCTGCCGAAACAATCACCGCGCTTTGGGCGGCGCGGCGTGCGACGGATGGCTATTTTAATCGCCGCCAGCTGTCGATCGGGCTGCTCGACTTGAAACTGCACACGCTGTCAGTGGATGATGCCTGGCTCGCGGATGTCGTGCAATCAACCAATGGAGTCGTGGCTGATGTGACCATCGCTCCGCCTGAGCATACGGTATTTGCGGCGTACATCGGCCATCTCGCCGGCTACGATGCCGGTTATTACGGCTATCTGTGGTCGAAGGTCATGGCCGACGACATGGCGAGTGAGTTTAAGAAAACTCCCGAAGGATTCTTTAATGAAAAAGTAGGCCGGCGCCTGCGCGACGAAGTCTATGCCGCTGGCGATACCCGCGACGTCGCGGAATCGGTTGAAAAATTCCTTGGCCGCCCGCGCTCGCAACAAGCCTTTCTCGAAAACATGGGAATCGGAAAGTAGCGCCGCAGGTTCCGAGGTCCGAAATGTAGGGCTGGCCCTTGCCCGTTCGGCGAACTCAGGGTCCCGAGCCTGTCGAGGGATCGCCATGCCTCCGCGCGACCGAAGACTGGTATGCCGCAAACGGTTTCACGCCGCGATTCCGGCCGTGCGCCGAAGCCTATCGTGTGGTGGGCGTCGGTCTCCGCACCGACGCCGATCGTCGAGATACCCTCGACGATGCCGGCGTGATAGGACGGCCCCCGTTTGCCTCGCACGTAGGTGCGGGGACAATCGCCCCAGCGCAGGCTGGAGGACGATCCCTGGGAAGCGAGCACGCTTCAACAGGGCATACCGGGATGCGAACACGCAGCAACGGTGCTGGGCCCGCCGCGAATGTTGTTACAGCGTGCGCTGTCGATCCACCTTACCCGCTGAAAAGAGAAGACACATAGTACGAATGGTATAACGGAAATTTGCCGCGGAAATTCACCCCGGCAATCGGCCCGGTCCGGAATTCAGAACCGATTTTGTCTCGCGAAGACGAGCGAAGTCAGGCGAAGGCCCATTGAATAGGTATTCCCCAAGACTTCCAATCCTTCGGACCCTTCGTGAGACAGGAGTTGCTGGGTATCGGTAAGTCACGCCAGGGAATGATTTTCGGAGACTGGGTCCGGAAGCGGCCCGGACACGCGCTGGGGTTTCTCCTAAAGCGGTCGCAGGGACAGCCGATTGATTAGGAACTCCCTATGAATATCGCCACTCCTACTCCATCACGCTCGCTTCAATCAGGCTTCAGCTTGGTTGAGATGATTGGCGTGCTCGCTATTATCGCCATCCTCGCGGTGGTTATCGTCCCCAAAGTTTTCGCCACCATTGCCTCGTCCCGCGTGACAAGTGCCATCGGTTCCACGAACTCGATGAAAACCGCGGTCACGGAATTTGCCGGCAAATACGGCAATATCCCGAATACCGTCGCGGCCTCCCGCATCGATGATCTACTCGTCACGGCAGGCTTTCTCGACACCCGTTTTACTGTCAAAATCGGCACCCAGCCGGCCAATCCTCCGCTGGTGGGAGCTACGTGGAGCAACGCTACCGGTGCATGGGTCGCCGCGGGCGGTGTAAGCCAAGCGACTCAATCCAAAGTTATTTGCCTGGTGTCTGCCATCGCCGCAGTTCCCGGCACTGGCACCAATTATCATTTGGACGGTGTAACCTCGCTTCCCGCCGCCGCACGGGTTGTTTCAGCCGTGATTACGGGCGTAACGACCAACGATGCACGCGACCTCAGCCAGAAGATCGATGGCGATGCGATGACCCAACCTGTCGGCTCAGCATTGGCAGACAATGCGGGCAAGGTGACCTATGTCGTTCCCGCCGCAAACGGTACGACCACGGTTTATATCTACCTAGTCCACCAGTAATCATTTCGATCCGAATTAGTTTATTCCGTTTCCAGCGGGCTGCGGGCTGAGCCTGCGCCCGCTTTTTTTATGGTCACCGTCAAAAACGCTCCTGCGCCGAAACGCCTCGGCGACCGGCTGCTCGAATCGGGACTGATCACCAGTCACCAACTCGAGCTGGCTTTGCGCGAACAAAAACGCACGGGCAAGCTGATTGGGACGGTGTTACAGGACCTCGGGTTTGCCAACGAGCAGGACATCGCGTCGTTTCTGGCCCAGGACGCGCAAACCCCCACCGTCGACGTCGCGAACCTGGATATCGCCGCGAACGTGAACGGCCTGCTGCCCTACGATTTTTGCAAGGAAGCGGGGCTGATGCCTTGTCGCCGCACCGAGGATACACTCACGCTGGTCATGGCGGACCCGTTCAACGTGATGGCGATCGATCGGGTGGAGCAGATGACGCGGCTCCGTGTGGAAGTACTCAGTGCCCCTCGTCCCGACATCCTCGAAAAACTCTCCGCGACCAACGACCGCGAAGGTTCGATCGATCAAACGATCGACGAGCTGATGAAGATCAGCGTTCGGAAAACCGGCGAGGAAAACACCGCGCCGATGATCCGCGCGATCGAACAGATCGTCAGTGCCGCGGTGAGAAAATCCGCGAGCGATATTCATTTCGAGCCCGATGACAAATCCCTGCGCATTCGTATGCGGATCGATGGCGTGCTGCAGCCGTTCATGCTCGTGCCGAAGGATCTTCAGGATCCCTTTACCGCCCGTGTGAAAGTCATGGCGAATCTCGATGTATCGGAGACCCGGCTGCCGCAGGATGGACGTTTTAATTTCACGATGGGTCGTCTTGAACTGAATCTTCGCGTGTCCTGCCTGCCGACGAATTACGGCGAGAGCGTGGTGATGCGTATTCTGGACGGCAGTAATTTACTGCTGGACCTCCAGCAGCTCGGCATGCGCAAAGAGGATCAGGATCAACTCGCGAAAGCCGTGACCCGTCCGCACGGCATTGTGCTCGTGACCGGCCCGACGGGTTCCGGCAAGACGACGACGCTTTACACGGCCCTCAACGCCGTGAACCGCAACGAACGCGCGGTGTTTACTCTCGAGGATCCGATCGAATATCGACTCCCGCAAATCCGGCAGACGCAAGTTCAGGAAAAAATCGGTCTTACGTTTAGCGCCGGACTCCGGACTTTGCTGCGTCAGGATCCCGACGTTCTGCTTGTCGGTGAAACGCGCGACAAGGAAACCGCCCAGCTCATGGTGCGCGCGGCGCTCACCGGCCATTTGGTTTTCAGTTCTCTGCACACGAACGATTCGTTCAGTGCGATTCCACGTTTGATCGACATGGGGGTCGAGCCGTTCCTGTTGCCGGCAACGTTGCACGTGGTGGTTGCACAGCGCCTGGTGCGCCGTCTTTGCCCGCATTGCAAAGAGCCGATTCCCAATCCCGCGGAACACATTCGTTCGTTCAATTTGCCGCTCCCGACCGATAACGAGCCCACCTTGTGGAAAGCGAAGGGCTGTCCGAAATGCCGCGATAAAGGCTACAAGGGCCGGGTGGCTATTTTTGAAATGCTGGTGATCGACGACGACTACACGTCCGTGTTGCACGACGGAAACGTCGAAAAACTCAAGGCCATCGCCCGTGAAAAGAAGATGCCACTGTTGTTTGACGACGGACTGCGTCGGGCCTTCAACGGCGACACCACACTTGAAGAGGTCTTCCGCGTCGCCTTCGCCCACTGATCGACCATGAGCATGTTTCAATATCGCGCTTATGATTCCGCGGGCAAAGCGGTGACTGGTTCGCTCGAAGCGGACAGTCTCGCCGCCGTGGAAGCGCGCCTGCGTAACGCGGGTATCTGGCTACTGGAAGCAAAGGAAGGCGCTGGTTCGGTCCAGGCCAAGGGAAGCAGTCTCACCATCAAGCGGGGAGAGCTGATCAATTTTTTTGTGCAGATGTCGCTGCTTTTGCGCGCCGGCATCACGATGCCGAATGCGCTCGGACGCCTCGCCGACGATTTCGATGATACGAAATTTGGCCGCGTGCTGTCGACGCTCCGCGAAAAAGTATCGAGTGGTGTGCCGCTGCATCAGGCGATGGCTGAATTTCCCCGGATATTTTCTCCGGAAATCACGGCGATTGTGCAAGCCGGTGAAGTGAGCGGACGGATGCCTGAGGTGTTTGTGAGCCTGAGCGACTATTATGAATGGCTCGACCAATTGCTCGGTGATGTGCGGCAGGCCCTGATCTATCCGTTGATGGTGATCGGTGCCTCGATGGCGCTTGTGTTGATGTTGTTTACCTTCGTGGTGCCGAAATTTGTGAGCCTGCTCACCGATCTTAATCTCAAGGTTCCGATGTTAACGCGGGTCGTCATGGCGATCAGCAATGTCCTGATTCATTACTGGCCGGTCGTCATTGCCCTGGTTGTCGGGGTGCCGATGCTTTTGAAGATCATACTCCGGTCCGATTCGGCGGCGTGCACCTTCGATCGTGGATTGATGAATCTGCCAATTTTCGGACCGCTTATTGCGATGTTTGCGCTATCGCGTTTCACGCACAATCTCGCGATGCTCTACAAGGCCGGAATTCCGCTGCTGCGCGGACTGGAAATTTGCCGGAATCTTGTGGGAAACCGAGCCATCGAAAAATCGCTCGACGACGTTCGTCGCGGTGTGCTCGAGGGAACTCCGCTCAGCAAATGCCTCGCGGCGCATGATGTGTTTCCGCAGACGCTCGTCACGATGATCTCAACGGGCGAGACGTCCGGCACACTGGATTTCGCACTGCAGAGCGTTTCCGCTTACTACAACAAAATCATCCCGCGCCGCATCAAGATCGTCTTCGCGATCTTCGATCCCGTGATGATGGTCTCACTCATTGCCGTGGTCGGTATCGTCGCTCTCTCCGTGATTCTGCCGATTCTCCAACTCTGGGACGCCAAATGAAAAACTCCGACGCGATAATTCAGAAGGCGAGGGTGGGCTTTACGCTGATCGAAATGATCGCCGTTCTCGCGATCATGGCGATTCTTGCCGCCGTCGTAACACCAAACGTTTTGCATTCAATCGAAGTGACCGCAGTAAAGGCGGAGGCGGAAAATCTCCGAAGCCTTGGCAATCAAGTCGGCTTATATCTGCGAGACAACGGGGTGCTTCCCACAGAAGGGAATAATAACTGGAACAACCAGCTTGCAGTTTATTCTTCACTAAATGCGGCCGATATCCTCACCAACAAACGGCAGAATGTGATTCCGATCGCACAATGGGTGCCACGAGTTTTTGTTGTGGATCCGATCGCGGCAAATCAGCGCGCCATGTTGATTTCAAGCATGCGGTACCCGGTAGCCATTCCTTCGCTTGCAAACCTCAAAGCGAATTTTGCCGGAATTTGGAATACGGCGGAAAATACGGTTCCGCCCGGAGCTTGGGTCGGTTGGGGCGCAGGACCGGCACCTTTGCTTAACAACATAGAATATCTGGTTATCGAACGGATCAATCTCTCGCCAATCTACCGCAACGAATTGCAGCCTTTCTCGGTGACTTTAAACCACCTCGGAGCCGGCACTGTGAGTTATCGGGTTGTGCCAGTTAGTGGTGCGCCAACCTTTGGCACTTTGACGTCAGCCGCTCCGAATGTAACACTTTCCCCGCTTAGATCCAGAGATCGAGTTAACCTTTACAGCGACCCACTCGGGACCGTTTTAAAATACTCCTATGTGGTGAGCAACAGTTCGAAGACGTTCGATTACACCACGGGATGGGCGCCGCAATGAACGCGACAACTGATTCAGTTGTTACTTCCGCTGACGCACCGGTTCCACTTTCCAAGCCGGTGATTCGCCGTGCCACGGGTCGTGACAATGGCGACGTGCTTGGTATTGGCTGGCTTCACGGTTCTTTTCACCTCGCGGTATTTCGTCGCGCGAAAATGATGGGAAGCTGGTCAGCTCCTGCACCGGCTAAAACGATGGCGGAGTTCGAGACCGCAATCGACGAGGGACTCCAAGAGCTCAAATTTGCCGGTACGGAAGCGTTTCTTCTGCTCGAGAACGAACAATTCGTTCATCAGATCGAGGCAACGCCGCCGTTCTCCGATTCGCTCGCGAAAAATTTTCTTGCGGCTCGGGTGCAGCGTTACGAAAAGGAAAACGCGCCCGTTCTCTGGGTTAGTCAGCCGGCAGGAACCGCGAAGAAAGAACGGTCGTTTATTCTGCACATGCTCCCGAAGAGTTTCTACGAGAGCATCAATCGTCTCTTGCTGGAGCGCCGTCTCGACCTGACCCGGATTCTTCCGCTGGTCGTGCCGGTGCAGCGTGAGCTGGATCGCTTTCCCATTTCCAAAGGCCGCCCGGTGCTCGTCGCGGTCGAAGCGGGCGGCGCCACAGTGGTCATGGTTTCCAAGGTTGGCGAGGAACTGCTTTTTGCGCGCAACATTCTCGCGTCGTGGAGCGCGGATCCGGGCCGGATCGGAGTCGAAATCAATCGTTCGTTGCTCTACGCGAATCAACAATTTGGCAACACCGTGGATCGGGTGTGGTTGCTCGGACAGGACAACCATTCCACTGCACAGGTGAACGCAAAATGTGGCACTGGTCGTCAGATCACCGTGCTGCCGACGTCGCCGGTGGAATGGCTTCAGACTGCGGCCAAACTCGCGCCGCGTCAGCCAATCAATCTTGTCGCGGGTCATCTGCGTCGGAAAAGCGCGCAGCGTTCAATTCGTCGCGGCTTGCTAATTGCGAGCTGGGTGGGATTGGCGCTGCTTTCGGTGGACGCCTGGGTCACCGCGCAAGCGTGGCGCGAGGAGCAGCGGCAATACGCCGAGTTGAAGGTCCGCGAATCCAAAATGGGTGCGGAGCGCGAACATCTGGTTCAGCGCAATGAAGCCGTCGAGCGCGAGCGTGCCTTCGTAAAACAAGTCGATAGCGACCGGCTGCCCGCCGTTCCCGGAAAATTTGCCGCGTATGTGTCCAGTATTTTGCCCGACGAAATGCGCCTCACCGAACTCACGGTCAAATGGGAGGAGGGCTCCGGATGGACTTTCCGCCTCGAAGGCATCGTGCAGGCTGATGAAGAAATGTCGCACGAGATCGTCGCCTCGTTGCAGCGCCTGCTCGCGCGCAGCCCGTTCCGGGTCCATTCGAACGAATTGTCCCGCGCGGTTTCGATCGCGGCGCGTAATCCCAATCTGCCGGTGCCGGAAACTCAAAAATTCGCGATCGAGGGAGGCATGCTTGAAAACTAAAATCATCGAGCTCGGACAGGATTGCGTGCAGATGCTCACTGAGGTGCCCGGTTGGCCCGATGCCCCGCGGAAAATCCTGATCTGGCGGGCGATTCCGATTCTGCTGCCCTGCGCGTTGATCCTGCTTTTGCTCGGTTGGAACAGCGTCATCCGTGATCCGCAAATCGGTAATGAACGGTCGTCGCATCAGGCGTTGGTGGCGCAGGAAAAGGAGCTCGATGTGTTGCGCACGAGCGTTTCCGACCAACAGGCGGCCGAGTTGTCCGCGCGGGCAGTACTGGCGGAAAAACAGATTTTAAAAGGGGCGAATGAGCTGCCGCCGATCCTCGAGAATTTTAAAAAATTAGCTAATGACCGGCGTTGGGAGGGGAGCTTTCAAGCGTCGGATTTATCGACCGAGGCCAAAGAGCCGACGGGGCCGCTCAATTTTTACGCCGTCCGGGCCAAACTGTCAGCCGCGCCTGGAAATCCGGAGGCGTTTTCGGCCTTAATTGCTCTGCTTGATGAGTTTTCTGCGTCTGAAAAGAGAATCGACCTTACCCGTTTGAGCATTCGTGCCGATGAGCAGGGACGGTACACCTCGGAGCTCAATCTCCGTCTGGTGGGCCGGAATCTCGATGAGAAAACTCCTCAATAATCCCTGGTTCGTCGCTGTCATGGCGCTCGCCGCGCTCGCGTTTGTCGCGCACACGGTGTTCTCCAATGGTGGTACGCGCTTCGGTTTGGGTGGAACGGCAGAGGCAGCCGCCGCAGGAACCGAGGGCGAACCATCTCCCGAAGAAGCCAGCCGCGCCAATCCGTTCGCGGTCGTGCGGAATCTTCAATTGCCGGCGCCGATGAAGGATCCATTTGCGATCAGGATTAAAGAAGATCCTACGATCGAAAAAGTGGCGGCACCCGATGCCGTGGATTCAGTGCATCTCTCGGCGGTGTGGACACAGGGTGAACAGACTTTGGTGGTGATCAACGATCGGGTTTGTCAGAATGGCGATGAAATCGGCCGGATTAAAATCGATGCCGTGACGCGCGACGGCGTGTGGCTTTCGCATTGGAAGGGACGGGATTTCGTGCGGGTTGGCGGCAATTTCACGCTTAACACGCCTGCTGGGAAAACGCAGCGCGTGGCCAGCTCACTTTGAATCCGATGAACGCCCGATCAGCCTTTTTCTCCGCCTCTTGTTTTTGCGCCGCGACGGCCATATCGGTACTTTCGGCATCGGCGGAAGACATCTCCGCAGTCGCGCCTGTCACTGACATTCCGGCCGCCGTGCCAGCCCCGGTGCCTGCGGCCGCTCCGATTCACGGTGTCCCCGCGTCCGTGCCTTCGACTCTTTTTAGTTTCAGCGCCGAAGAGGTTCCGATCAAGCAGGCGCTCGTGCTGTTTGCCCGCGCGAATCATCTGAACATCGTGCCGGACCTCGACATCGACGGCTCCGTGACGGTCGATTTTCACGACCTCCCGCTCGATCTTGCGATGAGCGCGATGCTCGATGCGAACGGCTACTATTTTTCCCAGGACGGCCAGCTCATTCGCGTGAAGAATCGCGAGACGCGGCTCTTCCAGATCGATTACATCCACACGACGCGGACCGGTCAGGGATCGAATGCCGTGCAAATCAGCTCCAGTGGTGGCGGCGGCAGCGGCGGTAGCAGTGGCGGCGCAAGCGCCTCCTCGGGAGGCAGTGGCGGCAGCGAGGGTTCAACAATGACGCTGACCAATACTTCCACGATTAATTTCTGGGGCGACTTGAGCGATCAGCTCAAAACGATGGTTTCCGAAAAAGGCAGCTATACGGTCAACAGTCTCGCGGGCACGGTGATGGTGCGCGATACGCATCGGAGCATCGAGAATATCGCCCAATTTATTACCAACGTGACGGCCAGTGTCGTTCGACAGGTTGATCTCGAAGTGGAAATCTATGAGGTTTCGCTGAACAACTCACTCCAACTGGGAGTGAATTGGGCGTACATCGCAGACAATCTCGACACCTCGTTTAATACCATTCCTGGAAACCTCGGTTTGTCGGCTGCCGGTGGATTGATCGTGCAGGCGCCCGTTTATGGTCCGGCTCCGAGCCAACCTGGCATTCGCATTCAGCATCAGCGCGGCAATCTTTCCGCGGTCATCGATGCGCTTAAGCAACAGGGTAACTTGAAAATTGTTTCCACCCCGCGGTTGCGAACGCTCAACAACCAGCCTGCAGTCGTCCGCGTGGGTCAGGATTATCCCATCTTTATCCGTCAGGTCACGACTGCTCCAGGCAGCCCTCCGGTTACCACGGTTACTGAATCGGTTCAGACCGTCACTGTAGGCACCGTTCTCTCCATCACGCCGCAAATTTCTTCCGACGGTTTGATCACCCTCGATCTCACCCCGGCGGTTAGTCGTTTGGTTCGCATTGCTACTTCCGCGACCGGAGACACGAACGCGCCCGTTATCGATATCCGCCAGTCGTCCTCGATCGTGCGGGTGCGCGACGGCGCCACGATCGTCATGGGCGGTCTGGTGCAGGACAATGCGTCGACGACCCATCGCAAAATTCCGATTCTCGGCGACATCCCGCTGCTCGGGAAAGCTTTTTCCGGAGAGTACAAATCCTCCGAACGCACCGAACTCGTTTTCTTTCTGACGCCTCGGATCATTCACGATGCGGCGACGGAAACTTCGGTGAAAGTCGCGGAAGCGAGCCGATAAACTGTTTCGAGTTAGCCATGATTCATCAGACTTACAAAGTACTATTGGTCGAGGACGTGCTCTTGATTGCCAAGATCACGGAGCAGATGCTCAAGAAGTCCCCGACGCACACCTACGTTTCGACTCACAAGTCCCGTCTCTCGGATTCGCTGGCGGCACTCAAGGCCGAGGAATTCGACGTCATCCTGCTCGACTTGAATCTGCCGGACAGCCGCGATCTCGCGACGCTGACCGCGATCGTGGAAGCCGCACCCGAAGTGCCGATCGTGGTGCTCACCGCCACTGGCAGTGATGAGGTCGGATTGCGTGCAGTGCAGATGAGCGCACAGGATTTTCTGCTCAAGGGTGACTTCAATTATCTGACACTTGATCGTTCGATTATTTATGCGATCGAACGTCATCGCCTGCAGCGCACGATTCGCCAGCTCGCCGTGCTCGATGAACTCACCGGTCTCTACAATCGCCGCGGTTTCAACACGCTGAATCCCGACGTATTGCAACGCGTGAAACGGAGCGATTCCCGCGGCTATCTTTGCTTTTTCGATCTCGATCGCTTCAAGCAGATCAATGACGAGCTCGGTCATGCGAAAGGCGACGACGCGTTGAAGGAATTTGCCGCGACGCTCCGCTCTGTTTTCCGCAAAGATGCACTGCTGGTTCGTCTCGGCGGCGACGAGTTTGTCGCCATGGGGGTCGAGCAGCAGCCCGGGCAGATCGATGAAACGTTGAAGGCGTTGGAAAATGTGCTGAATGCACGCAACGCCACCGGCGCTTCCGGATTCAATCTCCAGTCGAGCGCCGGTGTGACCTACTTTGACAAGAATGGACCTTTTTCGCTTGAGGAACTGACGGCCGCGGCGGACGCCGAACTTTATAAGAACAAGGAAAGTCGCCGCTACGCTCGAAAACAGCAGCAACAGCAGACGCCAGATGCGCTTCACCACCAGGAGGAACGCCGATGAGCCCACAAGAGAACCAAAACCCGGGCGTGGAAATGGCATTGCGACTCCGTTATGCGTGCGAAGCGCACGATCCTGCGATTGGCAGCCACTTGGACCGCGTGACGCGTTATGCTTGTGAGATTGGGCGCCTGGCCGGATTTTCGGAAGCGCGGCTGCTCGAAATTTATTATGCCACGCCGTTGCATGACTTGGGCAAAATTGGCGTGCCGATCGATTTGTTGAACAAACCCGGCGCTCTGACAGCATCGGAAATGGAAATCGTCAAACAGCACACGGTGATTGGCCATCGGATGTTGGAGGGCAGCGATTGGCCGGTCATACAATGCTCCGCGGTGATTGCACTTTCGCATCACGAGTGTTGGGATGGGCGCGGTTATCCGCACGGGCTGGTCGGTGCGCGCATTCCATTGGATGCGCGGATCGTTGCGGTCGCCGACGTTTACGACGCATTGATTTCCCGCCGCTCATACAAGCCGGCTTGGGAAGAAGATCGCGTGATGGCCGAGATGCGGCAGATGCGCGGAATTAAATTCGATCCGGAGATTCTCGATTTGTTTGTCGATCATTTGCCCGCGATTACCGCGGCGGAAATGGTTGTGCCGAGCCGATCCAGTTAAGAAAGAGGCGTGGCGCATTTTGGTGCGTGATAGCCGCCGATGCGTGAGACGGCATGGCCGGCAAGAGCCAGCCTAACGAAATCCGTGTCCGTTCTTCGTAGGGCTGGCCCTTGTGGCCACGCCGCCGATCTAGTTGCCACCAACGCGCACACCGCCAACGCGAGTAGCGCGCGACCTGAGGTGAAGACCGTGGAAAACATCTGGGGTGAATTCCGCGCCAGCGGCATCTCTGAGCCTGCGCGAAAATTTTTCTGAACATTAGGGCAATGCGTGGGTCGGTACGGAAATTCCGTGATGTCTTCTCCTTTTCCCCCTCACTTGGCGGAGCCGAATCCTTTTGCAGTTATCAATCGCTGTATTCGGCAGATATGTCTCCTGCGCGAACAGAACAACGTGGCTGAGGCCGAGCGCGTGGAGAATAACGAATTCGCCAATGCTTTGCGTGATCTCCGACTCGCGCGCGGTCCGCAAATTTTGCCACAAAGCGAACTTAACGCTTTGTTCGAGGCTGAACACAAACGCGTCGCTGATGCCGTAATATTGTCCGAGTTGCTGATTCCGCAGTTGGTAAAAACATTCAGTGCTTCGCCGTTTCCCGCACAATCGAGGCAAGTGGCGGCAACCACCGCAACTGCGCCGACTGCTTCGCGTGATTCTTCCGCGCAAAGTCCCAAGGCGGCCGCTCCGGCGGGCGTTTCGCCCATGATCACCGATCTCCTTGATGCCATGCTCGCTTCGGAGCGTGGCGGCCGGCGTCCACTTTCATCCCCCAGCGCATAATCCAGAAAACTTCACCCACTATGATTACCACGACCACGACGAGTCCCATTGAAAAGAAAGCCACCGCCGGCAGCGAAAGTCCCGTGAACGCCCGCGTTGAAGACACTTCCTCCTTCGCCCGCAAACCCACAGAGCGCAAACGGGTGCTGGTGGGTTTCGATCTCGGCACCAACGCTTCGTGCATCCTCGCTGGCTCGGCTGACGCCAAGGATGTGGCGGTGAGCAAAATTATTCCCACCGTCGTCGGTTACGCTCGCGAGGGGCTGGTCGATGGCATTATTGCCAACAATGCCACGACGTTGATTGGTGACGAAGCACTGACCCATCGCCTTCAACTCAAGGTCACGGCACCTCTTGAAGATGGCATTATTGCCCATCCCGCGGCGGCGAAGGATTTCATCAAGCGCCTCCGTTCGATCATCGATCCAAGTGGTGTGGCCGAAATCCGCGCTGTAGTGGGCGTTCCGGCTAATGCCTCGAACACCGCGCGTGAAGACATTCGGAACTGCGCTGCGGGCGTGTTTGACCGCGTGCTGTTGATTCCTGAGCCATTTCTCGCGGCGCTTGGCTTTCGCGACGAAACCCGGCTGGGCCAGGCGAACTACGTGGATCCTGTCACGAATTCCCTCTTCATTGATATCGGCGGCGGCACGAGCGATCTTTGCCTCATTCAAGGCTTTTTCCCGAGTGCGGATGACCAGATCAGCCTGCCATTTGCCGGCGACGCGATCGACAAACTCATCGAAGAGGAATTGCAGCGCACCTATCCGAACAACGGCCTGTCGCGCGCGACGATCCGCCAGATCAAGGAGCAGAATTCCTATGTTGGACCAATTCGTAAGCCAATCGACGTGAAGGTGCTCATTGGTGGTAAGAGCCATACGCTGGAGTTGGGCGAAGTGATCGGCCGGGCGTGCAATCAACTCTTGGAAAAGATTTATCCGGCCCTCACGACTTTGATTTCGCGAGCCTCGTCCGACTCGGTCGCGCAGCTATTACAGAATATCGTCATTACCGGCGGCGGAAGCTGCATTCGCGCTTTCGATACCGTACTTCAGCAACGTCTGGCTGCAGACGGTTTCGAGGCGCCGAAAGTTCGGCTCGCCGGGCAGGACTACAAACGGTTTGTCGCGGTTGGTGCGCTCAAAGCCGCCCGTTCCGCTCGCGAAGACCAGTGGCAGCATTTGCTTGGTTAATGCGAACGCACGTTCCGAATCCCTCTTAAAGACAACGCCTCCGATGAAAATCGGAGGCGTTTTTTGTTAGTGGGCTTGCGGGTAGGGCGCGTTATCCCTAACGCGCCGAGCGAGGCGGAAAAGATTTCCGTAGTACGGGAAATCCTGACGGCTGATTAGGATAATCCGCCCTACCAACTCAAACCGTCTCCAGCAGCTTATAAAGCCGCGCCACCATTGGTGTCGCGTCTTCCAGCATGCCGGCGGAGATCAGTGCGTTGTCGAGGATTTGCTCGGCGACCAACTTCGCTCTTTCGGGAGCGCTCGTGTGCGTTTCAAAAAGGCGTTTCATCACGGCGGAGCGTGGGTTGATCTCGAGGTTGATCTTCTGCGGCACGTCGGCGCCGTCCTTGTTCATCGCCTTCATCATGCGGCGCATGTGCGCGGACATAAATTTGTCGGCGTTGATTGCGAGGGCCGGGGAGTCCACGAGACGATCGCTGGCCTTCACCTCGGCGACGCGTTCGCCCAGAGATTCCTTGAGCCAGGCGGTGAGTTTCTTGGTGTCGTCTTCGCTCAGCGCGCCTTCGGCTTTCGGGATATCGGAAAGTTTCACGTCCGCGTGGTCGGCGGCGATGAGCTTCTTGCTGTCGAATTCACGCACGTTGTTCATCACGTATTCATCGACAGGCTCGTAGCAGAAAATCACCTCGAGATTGCGGGCTTTGAAGGCCTCCAGGTACGGACCGCTTTCGATCGCGGCGCGGTTCGCGGCCACGAGATAATAGATCTCCTTTTGCTCGGAACCCATACGCGAGACGTAGTCCGCGAGGGACGTGGTCTTGCCCTTCTCGGTCAGTGAGGACTCGAACCGGAGCAGCTTCATCAACTGATCCTTGTGCGTGAAATCCAGCGCCGCGCCTTCCTTCAGGAAAATGCCGAATTGCGTGTAGAATTTCTGAAACGATTCCGGACGCTGGGTCGCTTCTTCGTCGATGAACTTAAGGAAGCGCTTCGTGATGACTTTGTTCAGCTTTTCGATGAGGGCCTTGTCCTGCATCGTCTCACGGGAAATGTTGAGCGGGAGATCCTCGCTATCGACGACACCCTTCAGGAAGCGCAACCACTCCGGGAGTAAATCCTTCGGTGCGGCATCGATCAGGACTTTGCGACAATAGAGCGAAACGGCCGGTTCGAGGCGGGAGAGGCCCATCTTCTCGGTATTCTCTTGGGGAACGAAAAGGAGCGCATTGATCGCGAGCGGGGCGTCGGCGCTGAAGTGCAGGCGCAGGCTGGGATCTTCGTAGGCGTGGGATTGGAACTTGTAGAACTCGTTGTATTCCTCGTCCTTGATCTCGTTTTTGCTGCGGAGCCAGAGCGCCGTGACTGTGTTGATGTGTTTGCCGTTCAGGTTGACGGGAAACGACACGAAGGCGCTGTAGCGCTCGAGGATATGCTTAATGCGGCCGTCTTGCGCGTATTCGGAACAATCGTCCTTGAGCTCGATGACGATCTTGGACCCGCGAGTGAGGCCTTCCACTTCCTCAACTTCGTAGCTGCCGGAACCATCGCTCGACCACACGTGGCCGGGCTCGTCTGTCTTCCACGAGCGCGAATACACTTTGACGGTTTTCGCGACCATGAAGGCCGAGTAAAAACCGACGCCGAACTGGCCGATGAGATTGCTGTTTTTCGCGCCATTTTCGCCGAGAGCCTTAAGAAACGCCTTGGAACCCGAGTGGGCGATGGTGCCCAGGTTTTTCACGAGTTCCTCGCGGGTCATGCCGATGCCCGCGTCCTGGATGGTCAGGGTTTTGGCTTTGTCGTCGGTCGTGAGATTGATTTCGAGGGTCTGCTTGTCGTCGGCGATGTCCTTTTCGGTCAGCTGCATATGGCGCAGTTTTTCCAAGGCGTCGGACGCGTTGGACACCAGTTCGCGCACGAAGATTTCCTTCTCCGTGTAAAGCGAGTGGATGACGATATCGAGGAGTTGCTTGATCTCGGCTTGGAACTCGAATTTTTGCGGCGTAGCGGTGGACATAAGTAGGAAGGTTGAACGAAAAGATAGAGGCTGCCGACCCTACTGCTTGCCCGCCAAAAATCAAGCGGTGCATCTGGAAGAATTTTGAGCAATGCTTGGGTCTTTGGATAGGGGCTGATGCCCACATCGGCCCGTCCGATCGCCGTACAGAAACCCCACGAATCCCAATGCACCTGCCCGCTAATCACGCAAATCTCGCTAATGCAGATTCATCGCCGTAGCCGCGGGCTCGCCCGCTTGCGGAGAGCGTCCCGCCTGCGGTCTGATCTTGGCACACGAAACACGCAGAATTACACGAAAGGAAATGCCTGGAATGTAGCAGCGGACGTAAGTCCGCTGGTGGGGAGTATTCTAATATGGTGAATTGCGCTTCAGCGATTTAATCGCAATACACCACTTGATCATGTCGCCTCGTAAAATCCGCGTTCCATATCCGACGGAAAACTATTTTAACTAACCTCCCCATGGATCCCACGACGCGCACGATCCAGACCTACGACGAGATCGCTGCTGAGTATCATGTGATCGCGACGCCTGAACATCGTGCGTGGCTGGAGGATTCGATGAGGGAATTTTTCACCCGGCTGCCTGGCTCATCTGTTCTCGTGGCTGGCTGCGGGGAAGGTCGTGATTCCCGCTATCTTGGCGGCTTGGGCGCACTGGTTGTGTCCTTTGACCTTTCCGATGGCATGCTGGCGCTGGCTCGCGCGGCGGACCCGGACGGCACTTATTTGCATGTCGATCTACGCGAGGCACGGTCGATCAATTCCCGCTTTGACGGTATTTGGGCATGTGCCTGCCTTTACCATCTCACCAAGCCTGAGTTTCGCTCCTGCCTGAAGACTTTTCATCAGTTGCTTCATCCGCGGGGAGTGCTCTTCCTTAATCTTAAGCTGGGCACCGGTGAGCGTTTCATCGACCAGCCTCGTGATGGATATCCTGGCGGTGACGAGGCCAGGGAGAAGTTGGCCGGGAGTCGTTTTTATGCCTTCTATCGCCGTGATGAACTAACAGATTATTTTTCAGACTTCGTCGTTGAGAAAGAGCGGCGTGACATTCTGAAAGAAGGTGAGGGAGCCATGGAATTTTGGCTCCGGAGGAAGGAGTAGGCAAAGCACTCTTCGAATGGAGGCGGCACCCACGCGCAGAAAGTGACCATATTCGCGTGACCTGTCTCTGCTTACCGTATCAGAGCTTTCCGCGTCGCGAGTCATCCTTAATCCTCGAAAACTCAGATGAGAAACCGCTAATCCACGCTAATTGACGCTAATCAATAAATTCGAAAGAAACTGAGCCAGACACTGGTTCACCTGACAAGTGAGCAGAAATCTCTGAACGAAAACCAACTATTGCCTGCATTAGCGCCGATTAGCGGAAATTAGCGGTTAACTGACTTCGGAATTTAGGTTAATGTCAGACAAAAAAACGACCATGCAGATGACACAAATTCCATTTGGAACCACAGACTGGGCTGACGTGAGTTCGGAGCGAAAAAACGGCGAGAGCGGGTGGGCGGATTGGAAAGTCCGCCAGTTCGGATCCATTCGCGTGCGGATGCTGGAATATTCGCCGGGCTACAAAGCCGATCACTGGTGTGTGAAGGGACACATCCTATTGTGTCTCGAAGGCGAGTTGGTCACCGAATTGGAGGATGGTCGCGAGTTCGTTCTCCGGCCGGGGATGAGTTATCAAGTCGCCGACGGGGCGGAACCGCACCGTTCATACACCAAGACCGGAGCAAAGCTGTTCGTCGTCGATTAATCCTAAATTCCGCGAATTAACGGACCGGCTTAACCACGGATTGCACAGATCTACACGGATGCAGAAATAACTCAGGAAGGAATTTCGACTTAAATTCATTAACCTGCGAGGTAAGGCTTCACTGACTCGTATTTCTGAGCGAAGCCCCGGGCAATCCGTGGTCTCGACTGCGTTTTTAGGTCTATTCGCGCCATTTGCGTGATTAGCGGGCAATAGTGTTCGGACTCGTGGAGTTTGAGTTCGGCGAACGGACGGGCCGATGAGGGCATCAGCCCCTACCGCGGATAGTGATTCAGGTCACTTGGGTTGGAAGGACGTGAGCGGGATCAGCTGCACGGGACCGAGTAGTCCTGACGGCTGTAGCGGCCAATCGGCGGCGTCGAAGGGTTTGTAGAAAATGTTCACGAAATTGATTTCGTGGAATTTCTTCCATTCGACTTTGCGGCGGTCCAAATCGCGGATGCGGTTGGTGGCGAGATTGGTGACTTCCAAGGCGAGCGTGTTTTTGCCGGGTTTCAAGAAAGCGCCGATCTTCGTGTGCATGGGCAACGACCAGAGCAAATCGGTTTCCGCTCCATTTACGAAAACACGGACGGTTTCACGCACGTCGCCCAGGTCAAGCAGCCAGTCGTCAGCTTTCACGCTGGCCGGAATAGTGAATTCGGTTTCGTAGCGGGCGGTGCCGCCGAAGCGTTCCCATTCGCCGCCTTGAGTGGTCCACGAAACTAATTCCTTGGTAACGAAAGACGGCGGCAATTCAGGTCCGCCCCGGAGTGCGGTGACGTGCCATTCGTTGCTGAGCAGCATGGGAGAGTCGCGATGAGAATAGCGAACCGGGCTGCCGCTGTCAGGACGACGAGTGAAAGTTTTGAGGAAGAAGGTTTCGCCGGGCACAAGTTGGAGATAAACTTCGGCGGCGCCTTCACGCTGGCGAACTTTCGCCATGCTCACTCCTCCCCGACGGGGATCCATTTGGAGGACGGATTGCGCGGAACGCTCCAAGCGAGCCCAGCCGTCAAAAGCCTGGCCGGTGAGGTTGGCGAGGAAGTAGACGTATCCTTCTTTTGTGCGGCGTCGAATGAACTGGAGCCCGGCATCAGTCACTGATTCCCGGGGAACTTTCGCGGCAGCGAGCAAGGCGGAAAGATCCTGGCCCATGATCACACGACCTTCGCCAACCCGGGCGGTGCGCAGGCCGGTCTTGCTCGCTTCGCTCCATTTGAGGCGGGCGAGCTCGGTTTTGAATTTTGTCCTGCGCTCCTCAAGTGCGCCGAATCCCGGAACGTCCGCGGGTGGGGTATCTTTAAACAGAATCGTTGCGCCCGACGACGCCAGCCTGAGTAAACTCCGCAAGGTCTCCAGCGGCATGTGCTCGGTCGCAGGTACCAGCAGCGCCTGATAGTTTCCTTGATCCGAACCAGTCGACGACGAGCCTACAGCAATAGAGCCCGGGACGAAGCGGTCGCGGACGTTTGCAGGCGTTGCCAACTCCGCTTGCGCGAGCTGCGCGTCGGAAATCAGATCATAGGAATAGCCTTTGGCGGCGAGATCCAGCATGAGTTTTCCACATGCAGAGGATTCCAACCAGCTGGCGTGCACGGTGAGCTGGATTTGCTGGCCTTCGGCGTTGTGCCAGAGGTCGTCCGCTGGCCAGTACACGAGCAAATCATTATCGGGCTGGCCGGACTGCAACAGCGATTGAGCGCGGGCAATGTAGGCGTTCAGACCATCACCTACATCGCGCCAGAGCGGGTTGCGCGTGTTGAGTTGCGACGACGCATAGAACAACCAGCCCGGCCACGGCGCGTCTTCCGGCGAGTAAGCGTCACCGTGATAGTACACGTGGTTGATGCCCGCGAGGAAGAGCTGGTCGAGCTCCGGCTTCATCTCCGAAGGAGACTCATGAAAATGTTCGCGCATCCACGTAAACGTCTCGGACGACGCGAGTGGTTTGCCGGTCACGTGGGCGGCCGACGACGCGAAGTGGTGAATGATCGGTGGATGTCCGGGGCGACCGATTTCCGCGGCCTCACGACGGAATCCCGGGATGGGAAAAGGAATCGAGCCGAAGATTTCCGTTTCTGGAATGTCTGCGGCCGCGTACAGATCGAGCAGATTACCCGGAGACCCGTGGGCTTGATTGCGTGAAGTTTCTCCGCGGGAGTGCGCCCAGTTCACCCAGGTGCGGACATAGTCGAGATGTAGCGCGCCCAGCGTTGTGCGGTAATCCGCTTTGATCCGCGCGACCGTGTCCGGATCGCCGAGGCCGCTCAACTCGGCGGCGTGGTCGCGAAGATCGTAACCGTGGAGGGCAATAAATCTATCCGGCACCTCATTGGCCCAGTTGGCCTGGTATTCGAAGGAATCGTGAAACTGTCCGGTGATCGTTCCCTTCGGCAACTTGTCGAGCGCCTCGGTAAAGGGCGCGAGATAATTCGTCATCGCGGCCACCGAATAAGGATTCAGTACCAACCCTTCGCCGCCGGGCGCAGATCGCTTCACTTTAAAATTCGTCGGCACGGGCGCGATTCTGCCGTCGCGGTCGAATGCGAGCTTCAGTTCAGCGTCGTGGGCGTTGACCTGCGCACCGCCGAAAGGCCAACCGGTGCCGGTTGCCATGTCCACGCCAAGACCGAGTCGTTTGGCCTCGGCGCCCACGTGCGTCAGTATTTCCAAATATTTAGGCGAGAGAAATGGGATGAATCGATCTTCGTAACCTTTCGCGCCGTAGATTGGCGTGATTTCCACTCCGCCGAATCCTGCAGCGGCGATGGCTTCGAGTTCACGCGTAAGATTAGGTTTGTCGACAGCGCTGCCGAGCCACCACCAACGCGTCCAAGGCTTGGCGTCCCGGGTGATCGCAGGCCAGGCGAGATCGGAAGAATCGACGGCAAGAGAAACGCACGCCAACCCTGCGCAGGAAAGCAGCAGCGGCAAAACTCGCGACATTTTCATGGGGTAAATCGACGCTGGGCCAGAGCGAACGAGCGGCAACGGTCCCCAACTCGGACAGTACGAGATGAGACGGATTTTCCCGCCGCGGATCGTTATCGCTTGAAAAGTTTATCCAACAAACCCGGCTTCGGTTGCGTGACGGCTGATTTGGCGGAATTCATTTCCGGAACACCGAGCACTGGTTCGTAGTGGCCGCCTTTTTTGTAGAGGATGACCACGTCCTGCATGCCCCACGCTTCCTCCAGGTATGAGCGCATGATGATGTCGGGGTAACGTTGCATGGTGCGCATCAGCCACTCGGGCGAAGTCACTGCCACTCCATAATCGCCATGCTCCTTCTCGAAATATTTTTGATAGGCGAAACCCGTTTGAGAAAATTCTTCGAGCAACGCGGCTTTGTCGATGTTCTCCGTGACATTGCGACGGCCGCGCGCAAGTAAACTCGTGTAGCAACGACCTTGCGTGGTGAAAATAATGACGCCGCATTCACGGGTCCATTTCACGAGGCAATCCAGCGTGGCCAACCAGCGGTCCTGGCTGAGGTGCGTGACGAGAGAGCCGACCCAGATTAAATCGAACTGCGCAGTAAATGGCAGCTGGTGCAGATCCGGCTCCGAATACACGGGCAGCGCGCCGAATTGTTTCGCGCAAAAATCCACGCCATCGCGATCGAGGTCGCAGGCCGTGATTTTTGCGTAACCGTAATGGGCGCGCAACCAGCGCAGCACGCGGCCGTGGCCGCAGGGCAAATCGAGAATGTCAGGGTAATGCGGTTTATCGCAGAGTTCGCTGGAGAACTTGATCAACTCGAGCGCGCGCCGGCCGAGATCGAAATATTGCTCGGGCAAATCCGGCGCGACCATGCCGTCACGGGGCGCGATCGTCCGGTCAACAGCGAGTGAACTGAAATCGTAGAGCGGTTTCATCGACAGAAGCGGCATCAAGCCGCGTCATGGCGGCTGCGTCAATCGCGCGTCTGCAGCACCGCGCGGATGGGAGAACCGTCGCCGCCCTTGATGCGCAAGGGCAGCGCGATCAAGTTATACACTCCGGGAGCGACGTCGCGCAGGTCGAGGTTTTCGAGGATGAAAAGACCGGCGCGGTCGACGATGTGATGCATCGGCATGCCGGTGCTGGTGAGCGTGTCGACCGAAGGAATGTCCAAGCCAATCAGGCGCACACCGCGCTCCGCGAGCCACGCAGGCGTCTCTTGGGCCAACACTGGCCACACGGACGGAAATTTCGTCATGTCGGTCCAGGTATCGCTGCGAAAAAGCACCCGGGAAATTCCGCTGAAATCGAGGTCCGCGAGCAATGCGGGGGTGATGGTTGAGTGTGACCGGATGTCGACGACGCGGGCTGGCCCAACAAAAAGGTCCAACGGCATCTCATCAATTTTCAAACCGAACTCATTGTAGTGGTACGCGGCGTCGGCGTGCGTGCCCGCATGGACGCCCATCACGAGCCGGCCCACGTTGGCATCGGAACCCCGGGCTTTGCTGGTCGAGAGCGAGTATTCCACTGCACTGTCGCCCGGCCACACCGGCATGCCAGTGGTGATTGGACGACTGATATCGATGAGTTTCATGAAAAAGAAGCGCCGGAGGAGAGGTAGTCGGAATACTTAGATTCCGATCGAAGCTTGTCGAGCAGGCAGGGTTCGAAGACACGGAATTTTTACCGCTAATGGATTCATCAGGGATGAATCCTGCGAAGTGTATGCCGGCTAATCGCCGGCATGAATGGGATCCTTGGAGCCTGCTGATCGCAGGCAGAGTGAAGGAATTTGGTCACAGAACACACGGAGGAAGCACCGAGTCTACGGAGTGAAATTCATGAAAAATTGTCTGGCTGCGATCAGCAGACTCCTTCGGTCCAAATTCGGAGACGATCAGTCGGAGGGGATTTCCAAAGTTTCGCCGTCTTGTTTTGGCGAAACTATTAGTGGTTAAAAAATTCTGGAAAGGCGGCTCTGGCGACTGACGCGGCAGGATTGACAGGAGCGAATTTTTGAGTCACCTATTTGGCCGATGAATCGTTTTGCCGCCTATTTTTCTTTTGTTTTTGCGGGTCACTTTACCCCGCAAAACGCTGGCGGCTTATCTCAACGCAAACTCTGAATTAATTAAGAGCCATTTTGCAAAAAGCCGCCCACCACTGGGCGGCTTTTTTATTTTCCGCCTTCAATCCCACCTTCGTATCCAGCAAACTCAAAATCCACGTCAGCCATGATCGTTCCGAAAAATAATCGTCTCACCACTGAAGAGCTCGCCGAAATCACCGCGATCGTCACGGAGTTCGGCTGCAGGATCCAGCCAATCGTTGGTGCCGTGCGAACCATCTACGCCATCGTGGGGGACGAACGCCACGAGCTCATGATCAATCGACTGGAGGGCCTGCCGTATGTCGATCGGGTCGATACGATCCAGTCGCCGCACAAACTCATGGACATCAAATCCGACCTCGCGAGTCATCGCGTGAAAGTCGGGGACGTCACACTGGGCGAGGAACTGCTGGTCATGGCGGGGCTGTGTACGATCGACCCGAAGAATCCGAATTATTTCTACGAGACTGCTCACGCGGTGAAGGAAGCGGGTGCGCATGCGTTGCGCGGTGGCGTGTGGAAACCGCGCACGAATCCCTACGCGTTTCAAGGTGACCGGCGCTCACTGGACATCCTGATGGAAGGGTCGCGCCGCACGGGACTGCCGGTGGATACCGAGGTGATGGACGAGGAACAGTTGAAGCTCGCCCTCGACGCGGGCGTGCAAATTCTGCAAGTTGGCGCGCGCAACGCGTTAAATTATTCCCTGCTCCGCCAAATCGGCAAAGCGATCGCGGATCGTCCGGTCGCGGTTCTGCTCAAGCGCGGCATGCATCTCGGCACGTTGAATGAATTCATCTCCGCGGCGGAATACATCGTCAATTTCGGTAACCCGAATGTGATTTTGTGCCCGCGTGGTACGCAGCCCGGACTCGATGGTTACCGGAATCATCCCGACGAATCCATCACTCCGCTGCTTAAAGAACGCACCTGGGCTCCCGTGGTGGTCGATCCTTCCCACTCGGTGGGAAAGGCCGCTTATGTACCGGCATGTGCGCTGGCGGCCGTGGCCTATGGCGCTGACGGTTTGTGTATCGAGGCGCACGTCAGCCCGAGCCATGGGCTTGGCGACGATCCGAAGCAGGCGATTACACCCAAGGTGCTTGCGGAGTTGATTATCCGGGCCAAGGCGCTCCATGCTCTGCGTCGTTCCACTCCCACTGCCGCTACCGTATCATGAAACAGAAACTCGCCAAAGTCCGCAACCGCATCGACGCGCTCGACCAGAAAGTCGTCAAGCTGCTCAACGCCCGCCTGAAATGCGCGCAGGAGATCGGCGAACTGAAACGCGGCGTCAAAAGCCGCATCTACGTGGCGGAACGGGAAGCCGACGTACTGCGCCGGGTGCAGGCGGCCAACACCGGGCCACTCAAGCCCGCCGCGTTGCAAGCGATCTACCGCGAAATCATGTCGGCGGCCATCGCTTTGGAAAAGCCGTTGTGCATCGCTTATCTTGGACCTGAGGCGACGAACACGCATCAGGCTGCGTTGCGGAAGTTCGGCTCCAGCGTCGAATACCGTCCCATTTCAACCATCGCGGATATTTTCACCGCGGTCGAAAAAGGTGAAGCCGACTATGGTGTGGTGCCGGTGGAGAATTCCACCGAAGGATCGGTGCGCGACTCGCTCGATCTCTTTGTTGAAACCCCGCTCAAGATTGTCGCCGAGATTCATCAAGACATCGATCACACGCTGCTTTCCAACGAGCCGCTCGCAAAAATAAAAAAGGTGTACTCGAAGGATCAGGCGCTCGCGCAATGCCGGCGCTGGCTGCAACGTCATTTGCCTCACGCGCAGCTGGTCGACGTCGACAGCACCGCGCTCGGCGTGCAAATTGCCGCCAAGGAAAAGGGCGCCGCGGCGATCGCGCCACGATTGGCGGGCGAGCGTTATGGCGTGCCGGTAGCGGCGACGCATATTCAGGATTTAAAAAATAACACCTCGCGCTTCGTGTTCCTCGGACGCGAAGCCTCGGGATCTGCCGGCAGCGGCAACGATAAAACCAGTTTGCTCGTCTCCTTGCATCACGAGCCTGGCGCGCTCCTTCACGCTCTCTCGCCTTTCAACCGGCGCAAACTGAATCTCACGCGCATCGAATCGCGCCCGAGCAAGTTGAAGCCGTGGGATTATATCTTTTTCCTCGATGTGACCGGTCACTACGAGGACCCCGCAATGCAGGCCGCGCTAAAAGAACTCAGCCGCAAATGTCCCCTCGTGAAATGGCTCGGTAGCTATCCGGTGGCGAAGAAGTGAGGGCGGGAGTTGTCTGGTGCCTTTTTGTAGGAGCGGCGTTATGCCGCGATACGAACGTGGCATCGCGCACGAATCGCGGAATAAAGCCGCTCCTGCAAAGAAAGAACAAAACTTTCGCTGATGCGTGCGACAAAACCCTGAGTACCCCATCGGCTTTGAGCTGAGGTTATCCGGAACGCTTCCTTCGAACGTTTGATGGCATGGTGGGTGCACAAAATTTCACATTTTTGCCGGCTCAAAGCGGCGTATCGTTGTCTGTTAATGTCCATGAAATCCACGAAGCACTCTGGCCTGAATATTTCGCACCTATTTGCGTGCCCGATTCTGCTTTGCAAAGCAGCCATGCGCCTCCCGGCGTGGGCTACATAAGACGGGATGATGCCATTTCTTATCTGGGTATGAAAAAACATTCTCGATAAAGCCGTTGGAAAAATGAACGCCGACATCGCTCCGTGGTTTGATTCCCTTCGGGCCCGCCAATTGCCCTTTCTCGACGAACTCAAAGGCGTGGCGATCCTTTTAATTGTCCTCTACCACTCTCAACTGGCGTTGGGATGGAGCAACTGGTCGCAAGGCCAGATCGGCGTTGATATTTTTTTAGTGCTCAGTGGATGGATGATCGGGCGGTCCTTAAAACCTGAGACCACTTTTTCGGATTTTTTCAAGCGGCGTGTCTGGCGGGTGGTTCCGGCCTATTGGACGGCCTTGGGCGCGTTGAGCGTGGTCAAGTTGCTCACAAGCCACGCTCCTTTCGACTGGAGCGATTTTATTGCCCATATTTTCGGTCTGCAGATTTTTGGGCCGGCCGATTGGTTTTTTGGAATCAATCCTTCTTTCTGGTTCATTTCGCTTTTGCTGCTCACCTACCCGCTGGCTTATGTCCTGAGAGGTGAGCGCTCTCCATGGACAATTCTCAGCGCGGGCATGGCCCTCGGTCTATTTGCCTATGTCGTCGGTCATTTTTCTCATCGGGAGGATGTGGTGCTACACGTGCCGGCACGCTTGATCAGTTTTTGCGGTGGGCTGGCGATCGCAGCCGCCTTGCGCGAGCAGGTTGATCTTCAAAAAAATGGCGTCACGTTTTTCGTACTGTTCGTGATTAGCGGGTATTTGGAGCTAAATGAAGTGACCCTGTGGCGGCCATTGTTCTACGCATTGGCGCTGATCGCTGTTTGTTTACTCGCCACGGGCGGGGTGGTCCGCCGACGTTCGCTCCGAGGATGGAGTACACCGATGAGTTTCCTCGGCGTGATTTCCTATGAGGTATTTCTTCTGCATCAGCCTTTGTTACGTCTGGGTATGAACCTGCCGTCGATCAATCATCTCGCCAATGCCCGTGTAATCAGTGCGGTGATCGGAATCGTCTTCAGCATCATTGCCGGATGGATGCTTAACCGTGCGCTTTCCGTGTTATTCAGTCGCTCCGGGAAATTACCGGTCAAGCTTTCAAGTGCGACTCCGTCCTGACTCAAATAGTTGCGTGATTTGACAGAGCTGCGCCCGCAACCTGTAGGGAAGGTTTTACGACACCGACTTTTGGCTCGGCATGCGGACATGCATGGCCTTTCTTTCTTGGGTGCGCGCACTGAAAATTCTTTTCGTCACTCCTGAAGTAGAGCCTTTCGTCAAGGTGGGCGGGCTCGCCGACATGGTGGGGGCGCTACCAAAGGAACTCGCCAAATTGGGCCATGATGTGCGCGTTGTTTGCCCGGCGTATGGGTCGATCAAGGGCATCGCGGAGTGGAGCGTTCGGCCGGAGCCGCTCGGCGTCGATGTCGGCTCCGTGACCCGCTGGGCGCGCACATGGGAGACCACGTTGCCGGGCACGACCGTGCCGGCGTATTTTTTGGAGAACAACGATTTCTTCTCCCGCCCGGAAGTTTACACGAGCCCGTGGGGCGCTTGCGAAGATAACGACCTGCGTTTCGCGTTTTTCTCCCGGGGAGCGCTGACGCTCTGCCAGCAGCTGGAGTGGTACCCCGACGTGATCCATTGCCATGATTGGACGACGGGACTGGTCCCGATGATGTTGAACAGCGCGCTGCACGCCACGCCGCTCGGACGCGCGGCGACGGTATTCACGATTCACAATCTCGAGCACCAGGGTTACTCGCCGACTCGCGTGATTAATTATGCGCGGCTGTCGTGGGCTGATTTTCAGCGCGATCAGTTGATCATCGGCGATATGGTCAATTTGATGAAAGCCGGACTTTATCACTCCACGAAGCTGACCACGGTCAGTCCAACGTACGCCAGGGAGATTCAGACCGGTCACGGCGGCTTCGGACTCGATGACGTGCTGCGTTTCCGGTCGGGAGATCTGGTGGGCATCGTCAATGGTATCGATGATGAATCCTGGGACCCAGCGCTCGATAAAACTCTTCCGGCAAATTATTCGGCGTCGGATCTGGCGGGGAAGGCGATCTGCAAGGCCAAGCTGCAACAGCATTTCGGTTTGGAAGTTAATCCCAACGTGCCGGTATTTGGCGTGGTTTCCCGGCTGGCGGAGCAGAAGGGCCTCGATCTGCTGGCGGAAGGATTGGCGGGAATTTTAGACCGAATGAAGGTGCAGATCGTGCTTCTCGGCAGCGGAGATTCACGATTGGAGAACACGTTTAATTGGGCCGCGCAGGCTTATCACGGCAGTTTTGGCGCGCGCATCGGCTTTGACGGAAAACTGGCGCGGCTCATTCAGGCAGGCAGCGATTTCTTTATCATGCCCAGTCGCAGTGAGCCATGCGGTCTGACCCAGATGTACGCGATGCGCTACGGCACACTACCGATCGTGCGCGCGACTGGCGGGCTTCTGGACACGGTGCAAAATTACGAGGAAGGAAAAGATCGTGGCACCGGTTTCGTTTTCCACGACGCGACTGTTCCGGCCCTCACCAACAGCATTGGTTGGGCATGTGCGACCTATTATGACCGACCGCAGGAATTGGCGGCGTTGCAGCAACGCGCGATGGCCATGGATCTTTCCTGGCGGCAGAGCGCAGAGAAATACGTGCAGCTCTATTCGTGGGCGGTGGAGCGTCGCACGGGCGTTTTACCGGGCTGAGTTGCAGTCGCCTGGTTTCCGGTTGGGTGTGGGGCTGGACCTTGTGTCCATGCCGTTTCCTCTCGATGAAGAGGCATGACCGCAAGGGCCGCCAGCCCTACAACAGACAAGCGACTCGCCGCAGAAATGAGCCGGGACAGTGCCCTCTAATAATCCTCGAGCAGGAACCACATGATCCACGTGAAGGTGAGGTTAAAAATGATGAGACCGGCCAAACCAAAAATCAGGCTGATGGGATTGAAGCGTGCGACTGCCACCATGCCGACGATCAGCAAATTAAATCCAGTCGTCACCAGCCAGTAGTCGCGTTTGCGGCGGGATTTTTGCTTTTTAGGAACAACGATTTCGTCTTTGCCGGTTTGTTTTTCGATCGTCCGGTTTTGTTGCAACATCGCAAACACATCGTGTTCAACCGATTTCTCTGGAGCTTTCCCGGGTGCGTTCAATTTTTCAAATTCGCGCGGTTTGACGCCGTAATATTTGCGCGGAGGATCGTCGGGCTCGGCAGGCATGGAACTAAATGGCGGAACCGTCGATTTGCATGACACCACTCAGGTACACCTGGCGATAGAATGCCTCGTAACGGGGGACAATCGCGGCGGCGGAGAACTGGGAGCGCGCCCGATCCTGCGCCGCGCGGCCAAGATTCGCCCGACGGGCCGGATCGGCGATCAACGCTTCAACCCGGCGGGCGAGCGCGGTGGTGTCGCCAAAGGGTACGAGTTCACCCGTTTCGCCCGACGTGACTACTTCAGGAATGCCGCCCACCGAGAATGCTGCGCACGGTCGGCCGACACTCATCAGTTCCAAAATGCTCAGGCAGAAACTCTCCGTTTCTGAGGTAAAGAGACCAACGTCCGCGGCTTCGAGATAGTCTTCGATATCGGTGACTTTTTCCCGGACAACAATGCGGTCGGTAAGGCCAAGGCGCTGTACCTCAGCGACGAAAGGAGAAAAGCTTTCGCCGGCGAGAATCACCAATTTGAAGTTTTTGCGCGGCTGGATTTTCGCGACGGTTTCCAGCAACAGGTCAATGCGCTTGAGCGGTCTGAGATTAGACAGGTGAAGCAGCATGGTTTCGCCGTCACTGATGCCAAGTGAGCGGCGAACTTCGGCGCGAGACCGCGCGGCGGGATGCGGCTCGAAAAAATTATGGATCACCTCAATGGGACGTTTCACATCGAGCAAGCGAAGTGTTTCGCGACGCATGAAATCCGAGACGGTCGTGATGCCATCGGAAAATTCAAGCGCGTGGCGGATGGCAGGGCCATATCCCGGATCGCGGCCGAGCAGGGTGGTGTCGGTGCCATGCAACGTGGTGATCAGTTTTGGCCTGCGATCGACGGGCAGCATCGAACAAGCGAGAAACGCAGCGGTGGCATGCGGCACCGCGTAGTGCACGTGAAGCACGTCGAGTTCGTGGCGGCGGCTGACCTCGGCCATCTTCACCGAAAGTGGCAGTGTGTAGTCAGGGTATTTAAAAAGATCGTAGCCATTGACCTGCACCGGATGAAAAAACACGCGGGGTCCGATCGGCATCCGAAACGGCTGCTCGTAGCTGATAAAGTGGATTTCGTGTCCGCGTTGTGCGAGTTCGTCCCCGAGTTCGGAGGCGAGAATGCCGCTGCCGCCGACTGAGGGATAGCAGGTGATGCCAATTCGGAGCGGAAGGTTCGCGGTCATTTACGGTGACTTTCCGGATGTAGGAGCGGCTTTACGCCGCGAATCGATATGGTTGGCGCGTAGCCGATCGCGGCATAAAGCCGCTCCTACAAAAAATCCCTCTCTGAGACATCGACACATGTTGTTTTTAAAACCGCCGCGCACCGCGTCCGGCCAATGCGAGGGAATCGAAAACGAGCGGATCGTTGGGGTACAACGCCATGGCGGCGTCGCTGCCGCAGCGGCTGCCGTTAACTTTGGCGCGGGCGAGTTGCAGTTCGACGTAGTTGCGCGTCTTCAACTGTGATGCGTGGGCTTCCATTGAAGCGGTCCACGTGGACATTACTTCCGACGAGGAAATGTCGATGAACACGGGCTGTGTGCCCGCTGGTTCAGCATTGGGAGTGATGGCGTAGAAAAACAGCTGGTGAATCGCGTGTGCGGGCAGAGTTTTGAGCTCAACCACTCCTCCGTAGCGCGCGAGACGGGCGGCATCGCGGACGAGTTGCCCGAGGCGCCAGTGATCGGGATGTTGGTTTTGTTCGAGTGTTGGGGCGAGAACCAGCGTGGGTCGGGTGCGTCGGATAATCGCGGCGAGCTTCAGTGTATGGGTCGTGCGGATTTCCAGATGCGCATCGCCATCAAGTTTGATGAATTCGATGGTTGCGCCCAGCAACGCTGCGGCTTTTTCCGCTTCAGCGATGCGTTCTGCCGGGGTGCCGTTGGTGCCTGATTCTCCCCGGGAGCAGATGACAAAATGAACCCGGCGACCGGCATGAGTTTCACGGGCGATGATGCCTCCGCAGCCGAACTCGATGTCATCAGGATGAGCGCCAAATACGACCAGGTAGGGCGGAACGTCCAATGAGAGATTGGCCGTGGAAGGATTGGGTTTAGTTTTGGATTTCAGAGTACGCTTCATCGGAACGGTCGATCGGGTCGCGGTTGATGAAAGTGATTTCAGGGGCATCGGAGAGGTTGAGGTAAGCCTGTTCGCCCGCGCCTGCGATGTAGTGCGTGCAATGAATCACGGATTGCATCCAGCGCAAACGGCTATCGCGGGTCGGCGTGATTTGTTCCTTGGCGTAGTTGGCTGCGGGAAGGGTCGCGTAGGAGTCTCCGCCCTCGTGCAGCTTGAGCGTACCGTCGATCATGCGCGCACGCACAATTTCGCCCTGATGCGGGACGTCGACAAAATAATCGGTGACATCACACGCCTCGCACCGGACCGCGGGATCGCTGGAGCGAACGACTCGCACTCCCTCAAGCAGCCCCATCGCCCGATACATTTCGAGGCAGAAGTCGGCGGCATTGGTCGCGGAGATTCGTTTAAACGCCTCAACCCAGCGCGAGTCGACATACGCTGGCAGCTGTCTGGCCGTGCTGGCCTGCCAGTCGGCGGGAATCCGTTTAAGGAACAGAGGTGAGAACTTCCGCTGTAGTTTATTGGCGAACGTGAAATTAAAAGTGAGCGGTTCGCCGGTCTTGCGGTGGCGCAGCGTGGTCTGCGTTTCACGACAATCGTGGTCGCTGTCGTGGAAGAAGAAAACGATTTCGCCACCATTTTCCGCCTGAAGCCGTCGCGCCGTGGCGAATTTGGCGTAGAGAAACCGCCGTGGAAAAAATCCGCACGGTTGCTGGCCAAAACAGTAGACAGGAGAGGGCATCAGGAAACTGAGAGGCTCGCAGGTGGAGGTGGGTTTTTACCGGGCAGGAACAATTGAATAATCGTGGCAAACAGCATGCACGCCGTGCAGCCGATCACATTGTACCAAAGATAGGAAATATTCAGCGTGACAAACATGCCTATGACCAACAATTGGGCCGTGACCGCAGCCCAAAATGCGGCAGTGCCACCGATGCGTTTCAGGAAAAATGCGATGAGGAAAAGTCCGAGCACTACGCCATAGAAAATGGAGCCAATGATATTGGTGGCCTGGATGAGGTTTTCCGCGAGACTGGCGAAAAGCGCGAAACTAATGGCCACTCCGCCCCAGAGCGCGGTGAACCATTTCGATGCGATCACGTAGTGCGCGTCGTCGGCATCTCGCTTTATCACGTGGCGGTAAAGATCGACGGTGGTGGTCGATGCGAGCGCATTGAGCTCGCCGGCTTTCGAGGAGAAGGTGGCGGCGAAAAATACGGCGACGAGGAGACCGATCAGGCCGTGAGGAAGATAGCCCAGGATAAAGCTGATAAAGACGTAGTCCGAGTCGGTGCCGCCAATTCTCGGATCGTCCTTTTTCAAGATCGCCTTGGCGTCGTTGCGTGCTTTTTCGGAACGTGTGTGGGCGGCCAACGCCGCGACACGCGCTGATTCAGCGGCAGTGACGTCGCTGGATTTGCGAGCTCCCACCCACGATTTCAGTTGGCGCTGTTTTTCAGCTTGGGCGGCGTTAAACTCGGTTTCGAGCAGGCGAAGTTCGCCGGTGACGTTGCGTTCAACGGCGCGGTGCCACGCGGTTTGATTAAAGAAAACCGGCGGACGCTCGAATTGATAGAACACGAAAACAAGCACGCCCAGCAGCAGGATGAAAAACTGCATGGGAATTTTGAAAAGTGCGTTGAACATCAACCCGAGCCGGCTTTCCCGCAGCGAAGCTCCGGCCAGGTATCGCTGGACCTGTGATTGGTCAGTGCCGAAATACGACAGGGCGAGGAACATGCCCCCGAGCACGCCCGTCCATACAGTATAGCGCCGGTCCGGATTGAGCGAAAAATCCACCGCTTCCATTTTATGAAACGTGCCCGCGACCGTAAGAGCGCCATTGAATCCGAGGTCATCCGGCAGTCGGTGTAGCAGCACAAAAAACGCCGTGACCATCCCCACAAAGATCACGCCGATTTGATATTTTTGCGTCAGATTCACCGCGGGGCTGCCGCCGGAGACAGTGTAGCCGACTACGAGTAAACCGCTGCAGATGATCGTGAGGTCGAGTCGCCATCCCATTACCGTCGAAAGAACTATCGCTGGCGCATAGATCGTGATGCCGGCGCCGAGCCCACGTTGGACCAAAAAAAGTCCGGCGCCCAGTAAACGCGTTTTTGAATCGAAGCGTTTTCCCAGGTATTCGTAGGCAGTGTAGACGTTTAGTTTTCGGTAGATTGGGAGAAAAACCACGGCGATGATGATTAACGCGAGTGGAGCGCCGAAATAATTTTGCACAAACCCCAGTCCACTTTCATAGCCTTGGCCGGGAGTCGATAGGAACGTGACCGCGCTGGCTTGGGTGGCCATCACGGACAGGCCGATGGTCAACCAATGGGTATTTTTAGCGCCGTGAACATAAGTTCGCAGATCGCGTTTTCCCCGCGTCCGCCACATGCCGTATGCTGCGATGCCGACGAGCACTCCGAGAAGGACGAGATAGTCGAGGGCGTTCACGGCGCGAAGTGGTGCGTCAGCCAGGTGAGCAACGCGACCCAGACCAGAAAAATGGTGAAGACGAAAACGTAGACCATTCGCCACGAGCGTACGCCGGGGAGCCCGGTTGAGTGATCGGGCGATACGGGATCGGGAATTTTAGGAGTCACGATTTGATGCGGCCGAAAGATCGGGCGACACTGCCTTCCCTGAGGAATCTATGGCGGCTCATTTATTTTCCCATTGAAACGAGATTCGCGAACAGGCGATAGGCACCCGGCACTCCGGACGGAAGCTGGCGAAAGAAAGCGAGTCCGGTGTAAACGTAGTAGCCTTTGCCGTGTTTCGCGATCAGCAGACCACTCTTGAGGGATGCCTCGCCGGGATCGTTGAGGGCGAGAATCGATTCGAAGTGAGCTTCATCCCAAGTGCTCGGGAAATAAGCCCCACGTTCCTGGATCCAGTTTTCAAAATCGGCGGCGGTGATTTTATTGGGCGTGTTCAGTGCCGGATGATCGGGGGTGAGGAAGGTCACCGGTGATTTTTCGTCGGTGACGCGCAGTTGCGGGGCGGGGCCTTGGATGGAGAGAGGATAGGGTCCGAGAATCGCGCCCTTCAAATTGTTCGGCCGGTTGTATTGTGCGATCACCGTGCCGCCTTCTTCCACGTAGGCCAGCAGGCCGGACATATTGGGGGCGAGGTCGGTGCGCTCGTTGAAGGCGCGTACGCCAATTACCACGGCGTCGAGTCCTTTCAATTTTTCCGCGGTGAGATCGTCCCCGGTGAGCGTTCTCACGGAGTAACCCATCTGCTCAAGGCACCCGGCAATTGCGTCTCCTGCGCCGGGAAGATAGCCTACTTTTCGCCCGCGGATGGCGAGGTCGAAACTCACGGCACGCGTACGCGCCAGCGGTTGCAGGAGTTGAAGAGGAATGTGATCGTATCGAATTTCCTGACGGGCATTGGCGTAGCGCTTACCGGCAATTTCCGCGACTGCGGTGAATCGACCTGATGCAGGTTGAGTGGGCGAGGTGACGTTGAAAGCATACTTGGCTTTCTCGCCGACGGCGGTAAGTCGGAATTTTCGAGTAGCCGGTTCGACGGTCCATCCTGCGGGGATTTCCAAGTGCGTCGCGCCGGCTTGATTGGCCCGGGCAGCGGTGAGCTCGATAATTACCTGGCGCTTCTGGCCCGGGGCGAAGAGCGAGATGTCGGACTCGAAACGTAGTGTAACAGGCGGGATGATATCGATGCGACGGTCGCGTTCGCTTCCCGAGGCTTGAATGACTTGCACGGGCTCGTCGAGCAGCACGATTTTCTCACGGTTTATCTCGAATTCGTGTTCGAGTACCACGGCAGGCGGGTTTTCCGGACGGCCGATGAGTTTCGGATCGTCCACGCGGAATACACCTGTCGTCCAATCCTCTCGCAACCAGTATGGCTGCGTGAAAGGGGCATTGGCCGGAATTGAAGCAGTGAAATCACCGGTGGTCATTGCACCGGCGGCGAGATCGAAAACCGGTGGCTCGTTTAAATTCAGTTTGTCGAGCGAGGGGCTGCGGACCGAAACGCGCCGAACGGCAACGTTGTTGGCTTCCACTGTCATGGCATAGTGAATTTTGAAGGATTCGCCCGGCACAAGCTCTGAGTGTTCGACCGTGGTTTCGACGTGCAGGCCGAGCGCGGACTTCAACAGGTGGTCAAGTTGCCGGCGTTTCACTTCGATCAACGGAGTCGACGGTAACGCGGCAATTTTCGTGTGGATCGTCAACAGCGTTGGCACCATGGCCGTCGGATCGTCTGCCTTAAACTGACTCTTAACCTTGCCGATGAGATGGTTGATCTCTGCGCCGCCAGGAATTTGCTCCCAGGTCAGTTCGACCCCATCCATCAAATCTTTCGTCGCCGGCTCGCCCGCGAGGTGCACAAAAGTCTGCACGTTTGGACCGCTGCCTGCCTGACCGGAGAAGCCGCCGAGTCCTTGGGTCTTGTGCATTCCGCGGCTGCGGTTGGCGAGGGTGCCAAAGGTTTCTCCGCTCACCGGATCTGTTCCGCCGATGTCCATCGTAATCGTCGGGCCCTCCAAGCCGCCATTGCCGCGACCGGCACCGAATCCATTCCAAACCACGCGCTTGGGTTGCCAAACGGTGAGGCCTTGCGTGAGCTGGTCGGGGAAAGCCTTGGGGTCGCCGGCTAACTTAAACGCCTCGACCGCAAGAATCGCCGAGGCGGTGTGATGTCCGTGGCCGCCGCTTCCGGGCGGTATTGGAAAACGGGTTACGATTACGTCCGGGCGGAATTTACGGATAACGCGAACCACGTCTGCAAGTACCTCATCATGATTCCAAAATTGGAGCGTTTCCTCGGGACTTTTCGAAAACCCAAAATCGATGGCCCGGGTGAAAAATTGCGTTCCGCCATCGAGGCGCCGCGCGGCCAGCAGCTCCTGAGTCCTCGCCACGCCGAGTTTTTCGTCAAAGTCGCTGCCAAGCTCATTTTGACCACCGTCCCCACGCGTGATCGACAGATAGGCGGTGCGATAACCGCGACCCCGCGACAAGTAGGCGATTAACTGGGTGTTCTCGTCGTCGGGGTGGGCGCCCACGTGAAGCACCGCGCCCATCGTTTGGAAATCATGCAGTTCCTGCGCAATTGAAGCCGCCGTCACGACTTCGGCGGTCGCACGTGCATTCGAAGCACTCCAGAAAACAACGGTACCAAGCAGGATGAGGCGGATGCACCACGACAGGGAAGGCATGGGGGCTTATTTTTTAACTGTAAAAGGGAGCGAGAATTCGGTGGTTTCCCACTGAATCTTGAGCACACCGTTTTCGGTGGCTTTGTCGTTTTCAACTCCGATCGTTAACTGATCCACGGGAGCCGGGAGGGACGCCTTGTTAAGTGGTACGCGAGCGACATCTTTCGTCTCGTCAACGGGGATACCCCACTTGCCGAGGTTGCTGCTGAAAGCGAGTTTCGTCGTTCCGGATTCCGAGGGAACAATATACAACGTATAAGCGCCTGCGGGAATGGTCGTTTCACCCATCACGAGGGTGTGTTGCGTGATCAGGAGCGTTGCTTCATCTGCGCCGAGTCGATCGGCTTTGTCCCACGCGACCAAACTTCCCCAAATTTTTCTGGGAGCGCCGGTTTTGGGATCTTTGGTATAAGGACGTCCATAGGTGATCGTGACCCGGTTCCCCGTGCGGCGGTCGCCAATGACACTACTGATGGTTTCGTGGGGACTGGTGCGGACGCGAGGCGCGGGCAGTGGGGACGCGGGGGCGGTTTCTGCCGACTGGACAATAGAAGCGAGAGCAGTGGCGAAGACCAACGCGGAGATACGAATGATTTTCATAAGAGAAGGGGTCGTGACCAACATGACTAATAAGGGAAGACGCGTACGAAGAGACGATTAGGTGACACAGAAGTTTCTAAAAAGCGAAGACGCAATGCTCCTGTGTCGTGTCGAAGCGTGCCATTTGTTTTTTTCGACGGCACCCTGTTCAAGAGCGAGCGGAGATGGCTTGGTTTCGCGGGTCGTGCGATCGACGATTACGTGTCATATGTCCGGGAAGTCGACCGGCACGTGAGGTCGCTGATCGAAGTAAAATTCGAATGCGAAAGTGCCGCCGCCGGTAATTGAAAACGATTGTATCCATTGCGGACATTCACAAAAAACACACATGAAAAAACGAGCTGTTCCAAACGCTGGATTTGATTGAAACTTCTGCAAAAGATTCTACGTCTGATCGTCCAATCCGTTGTTCTTTGGAAACCTCTTTTCGAATCGTTGGTCGTAGATTTGGAATGAGGGAAAGTTACTCGAAGCTGAAGTCACCTCGGTCGCAACCGACCGAGGGTTGATGGCGGTTAAAGAGTGACGACTATTTTTGAAATTTTGACTTTGCCCGGCCGCCGTCCCTTGGTGAAACCGTTGCGTCTAGCGCACTGGCCCGTCCCACGAGCTGAGAAGCTGTTCGGAGTGAGCGGCCGGGCATTCTTTTTGAAACGGATGGAGTTTAGGATTTTTTCAATACAGGCCTTTTAAAACAGAGGGATCGACAGGAATTCCCATTTGGAACAGACTTCCATTTCCATTATTCCCACATGAAAACTCCTATTCGTTCCCTCATCGCCGCCTTCGGCGTGGCAGTTTCCGTTTTGGTTCTTGCTCCAGGTTGCGCGAGCACGGCCACTTCTGCGAGCACCGGTGAATTCATCGATGACAGCGTCATTACCTCCAAAGTGAAGGCCGCTCTCGTGCATGACGACGCGACCCCGGGCGCCGCGATCAAGGTCGAGACTTTTAAAGGCACGGTTCAGCTCAGTGGATTCGTCGACAACGAGGCCCAGAAAACGCAGGCCAGCGTAATTGCGGCCAAGACCGACGGGGTGAAAACGATCATCAATGACATTGTGATTTCCTCTACGCTTACCAAATCCAGCGCGGGTGAATTTATCGATGACAGCGTAATCACGACGAAAGTGAAATCCGCTTTGCTCCGTGACGACGGAACCCCAGGCGCGTCAGTCAAGGTGGATACGCTGAAAGGTGTCGTTCAACTCACTGGTTTCGTCGACGGAGCGGCCCAGAAAACCCAGGCCGGCATCGTCGCCGCGAAAGTAGCCGGGGTGAAAAACGTGCTGAATAACATTGTGGTGAAATAGCTGATATCAGCCCTAACAGCTTGCTGGAATTCAGTCGGAGAGTCCTGCCGGCGGCTGTCCAATTTATGAATTGTCGCGGGTGTCTTTCCCTTGGAAATCTATTCTGATGCATGGCCTCCGGCAGTAACGGTGAGCGAATCACGCTGAGTGACTGAACTGTGATCCGGGTTTTTGCTTAAGGGTATTCGTGATCAGCTCTCATTTTTGAGACGTCAGCGTGAGCGGTGCCTGCAATCTCGCAGATGGGCTACTGGGAGATTCTCCAAGCAAGGGAAATTGAAGGCAGGTTGATCCAAGCTGCAGGCACGGTGCCGTTCATGATCCACGTGCCACGGTCACCGCTGCTTGAGTTTTCCCAGAGGATGTCGACCTGGCCATCACCATTAAAGTCTCCCGTTCCGGCGATAAGCCAGTTCAGTGAGATTGACGGTAGATTGATCCAGGCAGCAGGTGTGGCGCCGTTCATAATCCACATGCCGCGATCACCACTGCCCACATTCTCCCAGAGAATATCCACCTGGTTGTCTCCATTGAAATCCCCTGTACCTACTATTCGCCAGTCGAGAGCTATCGACGGAAGATTGATCCATGCAGTGGGCGTAGTGCCATTCATGATCCACATGCCGCGATCGCCACTGCCTACATTCTCCCAGAGAATATCCATCTGGCCGTCTCCATTGAAATCTCCAGTTCCGACAATGCGCCAATCCAGCGCGATAGCAGGCAAGTTAATCCAAGCCGCGGGCGTGGTGCCGTTCATGGCCCAAAGGCCGTGGTCGCCGCTGCTGACATTCTCCCAAAGAATATCATTTTGTCCATCGCCGGTGAAGTCCGCAGTTCCAACGATACGCCAGTCCAACGAGATCGAGGGTAGCGTTATCCATGCCGCAGGAACAGGACCATCCATAATCCAAAGACCGTGGTCTCCGCTTCCAATGTTTTGCCAAAGAATATCGGTCTGACCATCGCCGTTAAAATCGCCTTTCGGGGCGCCTTGAACAATTAAGACTGCGGAACTCGAGCTGATCGAGCCGGCTCGGTTTGTCGCGACAACGGTGTAAGAACCTGAATTCGACAGCAGGGCGCTTGCTATCGTATAGGAAGGATTCGTCGCCCCGTTGATATTCGCGCCATTTTTTTGCCACTGGAAAGTTGGCGAGGGAGCCCCGCTCGCTGTCGTCGTGAAAGTTACTGCATGTCCGACTCTGACTGATTGCGCGTTTGGTTGTTTTGTGAAGGACGGCGCGATGTCCAACGGATTTACCGTAAGAACGGCCGCATTGCTCACAACCGAGCCCGCGAAATTGGTTGCGACCACCGTATAAGATCCGGCATCCGATGCTGCCGCATTGGCGATGGAAAAGGAAGACTGAGTGGCTCCCAGTATATTAACGCCGTTTTTCCTCCATTGAAAATTTGGCGTTGGAGATCCCGTGGCGACCACGCTAAACATAGCTGAATTGCCGGCCACGACCGTTTGATTAGCGGGTTGGGTGGTGAATGCAGGTGCACTGTTTACCGCGGTGACGGTAAGCATGGCGGCGTTACTGGTGATGGATCCGGCGGAATTGTTTGCCACGACCGTATAAGAACCCGAATCACCATTGGTGACGCTGGCGATCGAGTAGGACGTGCTGGTGGCGCCAGCGATATTTGCCCCGTCTTTCTTCCATTGGAACGTCGGTGTGGGTGATCCGGTCGCGGCGGCGGTAAAAGTAACCGCCCCCCCGGAGGCCACGGATTGGCTGGCCGGTTGTGTGGTAAAGGCCGGTGCGCTCGCTGCTACAGAAACAGTGAGGCTGGCGGCGTTGCTGGTGACGGATCCGGCGGAATTACTGGCAATTATCGTGTAAGATCCCGCATCGCCGGCCGAGGCGCTTGCGATGGAATAAGACGTACTGGTTGCTCCCGCAATATTCGTTCCATCTTTCTGCCATTGGAAAGTTGGTGCCGGCGATCCGGTCGCAGCGGCCGTAAACGTAACAGCGGCTCCCACGGTCACGGACTGACTGGCCGGCTGCGTGGTAAACGCAGGTGCGGTGTTGCTGGACCCTGTTACCGTAATCGTATAATTATAGATGGGTGACGCGCTGCCGCCGTTGTTGGTGAACTCGAAAGTCTGCAGGGTGAGGTTGTAAGTTCCCGCCGTCGTCGGTGTTCCCGATAAATGGAGTGACCCGACGTCGACTGATCCCGCGGCGGTGAGACCTGAAAAATTAAGGCCCCCGGGAACGGTTCCGGTGATTTTCCACGACATCGGCGGAGTTTGCGTACCGTTGACCGTATAGAAAACAGAAACGGAGGAACCGGACGCCACACTGATTCCACTCGCAGTTCCGGTTGATGGAACCAGTGGAGTGGCACCGACCATCGTGTTGACGGCGCCAAGCGCAGACACTGTCGCGACGACTGCTTTGAGCAATGTGCCCATCGGTGAGGCAATGACCATTTCTTCCGTGGTCGCGACCAGACTGACGACCGGAGTGCGTTGGAGCAGCATCATTAAAATGGCGCCGGGAAGATTGATCAGCCGAAGGCGCCGGGAAAGAATCGCAGAGAGTTTCATGGTGGGAAGCATCGCAGGCTTGTTTGATAAAATGGGTGATTCGACCGCCCATTATTCCATCCGATTTTTCCGCGAGAAAAGCAGTGTCCTGTAACAGGCTTGTTACCGCCTGCGATCCGTTCCACGCCAAAACGCAAAATCCCGGGAACTCGTCACCACGGTCGCACTGAGTAACGGCGCGGAATCTAAAACCTCAGTACAAATTGAGCAGCGAACGTTTCCGACCGGCGATGTCCAGCCACTCCACCCGATTGGAGACTGTATTGCAGTTTGATTTCGCTGTGCGGAGTGAATCGATAAGCCGGTGCAAAATCGATCCGCCACACATCGTCACCCCATTGCACTGCAGCGCCGTTGGCGTCTGTGACTCTGCCGAACATTTGCTGATTCCATCTTACGGCGCCAAAAAATTGCGGCGTGAATTTATATTTTGCTTCCACGTAGTACGCGAAAGTGTGCGCGTCTCCGACGCGCGGAATCTTGAAGGTCGCTTCGTAAGCCTCAGCCCACAGCTGAAAGTGATGCCACGCGAATCCCACATCCTGACCAACTACGATCTCGCGATAATCCCCGAGCTTCTCGCCGGGCGCAAGAGTGGCCCGGGCGGATCCGCGGAGGTACGTGCCGTTGCTCAGCGAAACACCAAGATTCCAGCTCGCGTCAGGCTTGTAGCCGATCCGACCGCTGACCGTCGGGTTCTGCCATTGAACCTGCGCCGCATCCCAGCTGTCAGGACGCGAGGACAACGCCGCATTTTTAAATTCCACCGCGTAATTCATTTTTCCGATCACGCCCGAAGCCGCCGCTCCGCTCGCGTAGCTCGGACCCCAGAGGATCGGAAGACGATACTGATCGAGATAAACCGCGCCGGTGTTTGCCGGTTGGTTTATCCGCGCCCATTTGACCAGCGTTCTGGTGGAATCAGCGGCGGACTCGTCAAAGATTCCCGTCAGATTTTCGTATGGCAGGGGGGCGCCAATAAAAGGATTGTCCCATGCAAGGTGTCGCGCGGTCCAATTGCCGACCACGGTGGCGAATTTTCCTATTTGAAGGTTAAACTTCGAATTGTGCCACGGCGTGAAGCGCACCGCATATTCATCGAACCGTCCCCGTGCGACACCTTCGCCGGGGTCGAATCCGCGATCGATCCGGGATTGCGCGAAGAAATAAAAGTGGCTTCCCGCTTGCGCATCGAGAAAGAGCACGAGCCTGGGATTAAAGAGATTTTTGCCGTCGGCGTGAATAACGCCGGTGGGGACTGGCTGGAAATGATAGCCTTCGAGTTCGATCGTGCCGCTCAGGCGCGCGCGCAGAGTGTCGTCCGCCGCGGACCAGTTGAGTTTTTCGTCCAGACGGTCAATTATATCCTCGGTAACCGGCGCCCCCCCTGCCACGATGGCACACCAGAGACTGATGAAAAACGGAATTTTCATGGCTGTCTGATGGATTTTTCGGAGGTCAATCGGACCAGAAGAAAACGGAGTTCGAATTCAGTCCAATCGTTTCCCGAGCTGATTAATCGCAGATCCCCCTGATGCAGGCGAGCGAGTTCCCGCGCCAGATTCAAACCGAGCCCGTGACCCGGTAGATTTTCACCCATCACACCCCGATAAAACCGCTGGAAAACGTGGTCTTTCGCGTCGTCGGGAATCGTATGTCCTGTGTTACCGATGGAGAAATGCACCCACTTGTCGTCCGTGCGAACCGTGATGCTGATCCGACCATTGGTCCGGTTGTATTTCCGGGCATTCTCCAGCAGGTTTTGCAAAATGAGCGTGGTGAAGCGCTTTTCGCCTTCGATGAAAAGGTCGGCCGGAAAATCTGTTTCGATGTTGAGGGAAAGCGGATCCGGCAGCGCATCGAGATCATCCAGCCAGCCTTCGATGAGTTGGCTCAAATTTACCGGACTTAAGTCGAGTTTGAGTCTCCCGGCATCCATTCGTGAAAGCAGCAGAAGATCCTCGATCACGCTGGTGAGGCGAAACGTCTGGTGGACGAGTGTGGATACTTCGGAGCGGACTTCGGGAGTCAGGGTTTCGCCTGCGAGTAATTCTTCCAGACCCGCGCGAAGGACCGTAACCGGCGTTTTGAGTTGATGTGACGCGTCTGCGGAGAATCGGGCCGAACGCTGTAATTCTTCGTGCGTAACTTCCAACGCTTCCTCAGCCCGTGCGCGTTGAGTCCGGTTTTCCTCGGAATCGACCGCGAGTTTCTCGACAGGCACGGCGAGCTGCACCGAAAGAAAATGGCTGGCAACGAAAGCGCCGGCGAGCAGGAGCACGCCGACACCGGTGAATTGCCAGAGGAGACGCCGTTGGCGCGCCAGCGAATCGGTTAACGAATAAATTCCCACCTCGTATGCCGGAGGGTACCCGGACCCGCCGTTCAGTTGCCGATAAAACCCCAGAAACGGTTGTCCGTTCAGGTCGACGGGAAAACTTTTTTCCTGATATTGCGACCGGGTTATTGCGTCCGATACTTCGCGGGCAAGTGCTTCGCGAGAGGAGTTGTCCAGGCCGGGCAGGTAAAGATGGCCAGCGACCCAAATGCCGCTTTTTGTCGGTGAGTTGTTGTCAGCGACGGGAACATCGATTGGCCTGAAACCGAGAACCAGCGCACCGACGGGTCCTCCATTTTCGGTGGATGCGATGGGTATCGCGATGATTTCGTCCATGTCTTCCTCTCCGACCCTGGCATCGCGGAGTAAATAACCGGTCTGGATTTTTTCCGGTGCCGTACCCAACGCCAGTTGGCGCTCTTCCGCTGTACTCAAGGCACCCGCCTGCCTAAGGTCGGTGGGGGAAATCACCGCGCCATGACCATCGAGAAATCGGTAAAAGCGCGCGTGAAAGATTTGCTTGCCGCCGGCGGTTTCAATCTGGCTTGGATTGTTTTCACGGACATCCAGTAATTCGTCTTGAGCACTGGGATAGAGGAGGTCGAGGGCATCATCTTCGAGAGCGGCGTGAATGCGCGATTTGCGCGCGAGCGCACGACTGCGCTCTGCCAGCGCGGCCTGCCGCATCTGCTGAATGGCGTGCGAGGCGGCGAGATCGCTTTGGAACTGGCGTTCGAGATCGCGTTTGACCGTGGTGGCGATGTTTCTCTGGGCGAGAATCACGCTTGCCGCGGTGACGGCGAACACCACCAGCATCATCGCGACGAGCAGCTTCGTGCGGAAGCTCGCGAATTTTTTTGGCGGCGGCGGAGACGCTTTCACGGAAAGTCCGCGCCCAGGGTCGTTCCATTTTCCAGCTTGATGGATCGTTCCAAGGTGGTCCGACTGTCGAGCCAGACTTTCAGTTTGTAGTCCCCCGCAGGAAGTCCTTCGAGGCGATAACGGCCTTCAATATCGGTTAAGACAAAATAAGGGCTGCCAATGACGAGGATGAGACCGCGCATGTGTTCGTGAATATCACAGCGCAACACCACCAAACCGGGCTGGTCGAACATCACCGAAGGAATCGGACGTTCGTCCGGACGATAGCGGCCGAGGTCGAAACGCTTCGTTGGCGAATAAGAGAAAATGTTGTGGTATGTATCGTCGAGATTGGGGAATTCAACCCGTGTGCCGGTCTGGATCGGCAGCAGCATCGGGACGAAAGTCATGTCCTTTTGCGTGACTTGTTTCACCCCGGTTGAAACTGCGGCGGGAAATACCCCTTCAAGGTAAACGACCGCGAGCGGAGGATTCGTGGAAAGAATTCCTCCGGTGGTGACGATCTCATAGCGCTTGTTCATGACCGGCGCGGCGTGTGATTTCGGCAGGGCCACGCGCCCTTCAATAACGCCTTCAGCCAGTGCCGGAAAGGAAACGCCGAATAGAAAAATTCCTGCTACGAAAAGTTTTTCCAGATAAGCACGCACGCACGGTCGTGATCTGAACGAAGTGGGAGGATGGGTGGGAAGCGCTCGCAACATACAATAAAATACAGGGATGAGGCCACACGAGGCGGGCCGCGTTTGTGGTTACACAGGCGGACGGATACAGTAGCCGTTGCGTGTGAATCAGCGGGACCGGGAAACCGGCATCTATTTTTTTTCTCAATCGCGTGATGAAAATCTCCACCGTTCGTGTGTCGTATTCGTGATCGCGCTGCCAGATGCGCTCACAAAGTTCCGTGCGCGAAAATACACGGCCAGGTTCCTGCATTAGAACCTGGAGAACGTCGAACTCGCGCGGCGAAAGCGGTACTGTCCGGTCCGCTCGCGTCACCCGCCGGTGTTGAATGTCCATGTGCAAATCGCCCACTTTGAGAAGATCGGCCGCATTTGGGGTGGCCCCGCGGCGACCCAGCGCCTCTACGCGGGCGATCAGCTCGTCGAGGGAGAATGGTTTGGCGAGATAGTCGTCTGCGCCCGCTTTAAGGCCTTTGACGCGATTCTCCACCTCGCCGCGCGCGGTCAGAATCAGAATCCGCGCCGGAGAGTTTGCCTGGCGCAATCGCGTCAGCACGGAAAAGCCGTCCAGTCGCGGCAGATTGAGATCGAGAACGACAAGATCCGGCGGCTGATCGAGCGCAGCTTCGAGGCCTTCGATCCCGTCATATCGGGCGCTCGCCACATGGCCGGAACGAATCAGCGCCCGGTTGATATGCCGCGCCAGTTGGGGTTCATCCTCAATTACCAGGATGCGCATGGAGTGAGTGTGAGTGGAATATTGGGTGGTGTCGAGATCGGTGCGGGTGCTCACCACGCTCAGTTGCAACCGCAACCGCTTCCGCCGACGCCCCGGCCGCCCGACGCGGCTTCACGCGACGTAAAAATGTGTTCGCCCATCGCAGTTGCAATTGGGTCGCGGTCGGGCCGCATGGTAAAGTCGGCTAACGCCGCTTTTTCCCACGGATGCACGCGAACGAGTTGCGGATTGGTGCAACCGCCGCACAACGCCAGGGCGAAGCAGACGACTAGCAGTGCGGGAAGCGGTCGACGTGAATTTGTTTTCATGAGGCGGGAGCAGTTTCAGCGAGAAGACGGTCGATTTCGTGACGGAGTTCGCGTTCGGTCGCGGCGCCGTGAAAACCGGCATGGACGAAACGCACTTTGCCATCGCGACCGACAAGATAACAGGTGGGCATTACTGGTACGTCGACTTTACGCACCAGTTGATGGTCTTTGTCGCGGAAAGTGGGGAAAGAAGGTTTCATCTTCTTCACAAACGTTTCGAAGGCACGGGCGTTCTGATCAACACTGATGGCGACAATGACCAGGCCGCGCTCAGCGTAGTCCGTCTGCAACTGGGCATAGCTGGGAAAAGATTCCCTGCATGGCTCGCACCACGAGGCCCAAAAGTCGACGAGCATGACCTTGTCTGAGGTGGCCGGAATTACGCTACCTTCGAGGCCGGAGGAATCCAGTGCGGGAAAAGCGTCTCCTGTTTTTGTTTCTGCGCTCACGTTTCCGGCGACGCCAATAACGAGTAGTGCTGCGACGATTAGTTTCGCAGCAGAAAATGGACGGGTGTGACGGGAGTTATTCGGCGACATAGCGATAGAACCCGCGGGTTTGCGCGCGGGAAGTTTCGGTTACGAGCAAGCCTTCGGCACCTGGATAGGATTGAAGGAATTCCAGTCCGCGCGGGACACCGTGGATAAATGAGGTGGTGGACAATACCCCTGCCTGCAGGCAGGTGTCGGCGATGATTGTTGCCTGCAAACAACCGTTTGCCACCGGCCATCCGGTGCGTGGATCGATGATGTGGCCGTATCGCCGGCCGCCGATTTTGAAGCTGCGAATATAATCGCCCGAAGATGCGACGCCCCGGCTTCCGGACACTGCGATGCTGCCGGAGACCTTCCCGGGATTTTTCGGATCTTCCAATCCCACGTGCCACGCGGGCCGCCGTGGCGGCATTCCGATTACGCGAATGTCGTGACCAAAATCCACCAGCGCATTGGCGATGCCGTGGTCGAGCGCGATTTGAGCAACAATGTCCACTGCGTACTCTTTGCCGAATCCTCCGAAATCGAGCGCCATTCCGGGCGTCGGTAGAAAAATTCTTCCGGGACTGCGTCGCACCTTCGTCCATCCGACGAGTTTCCGCGCTGCGTCAATTTCCGCGGCGGTGGGAAGGGTGGGCGAGGGAGTTTTCCAATTCCACAGTTTGATCAAGGGAAGCGCGGTCGGATCGAGCACTCCCTGGGTCATGGAAAAAAGCGTATCGCAGAGCGCAAGGAGGCGATCGGTTTCCTCATCCAGCGCGATCCAGGAATAACCGGCGGCGGCGTTGATACGGCTGACCAAACTCGTTGGGATAAACCGGGAGTATTTTGCTTCGAATGCGGTGACCCACGCGACGGCAGCTTGCTCAAAAGACTTCGCGTGCGCAGAACCCAACGGCGCTTCATATTGCACTTCACAGGTGGTGCCGAGCGCGTGAAACGTGAGCCGGTTCAGCCCATTGTCAGCGACAACTGTCGTGGCCGCGGATCCGGTGACCAGCGTCGCGGAAGAAAATGTTTTTTTAAGCTGATCCATTACCACGATAGCTTTGCACCCACGGTCAGGATCGTGGCGCGCGGGTAGGCGCTCTTTGCCGTCACGTGATCTTTGCCGTGCATGTCGTATTTCTCGATGGCGGCGTCGACCTGCCAGCGGGGTGACGGTATCCAGACCGCTTTCAGGCCGAAGAGATAAGTGCGCAGGGCCGAGAGGCGGTAGTCAGATGAGTAGAAGGGGCCGTTTGCATGCGGCGCGCCGCCGGTCGGCATAATCGAAGTGGAATCGAGGTTGTAATGATAAAAGTCAGCGCGGTTTTGATCGTAGAAACGAAATTCAGGTTTCACGACTAAGTGCTCACCGAAACGTTGCAGCCAGTTGAGATCGAGTGTGTGCGCGTTCGTGCCAAATGAATCATGAGAATAGCGGTAGGTCGCCTCCACGGCTCCATGCGCTGATGGGAAGTCGCGATTTAACGACGCCAGTAGTGTCCACTTCGTCCGTTCATTCGGGCGATTTTCACTGAAGGTGAAAGGCAGGAACACCCCCGGTCCAACTTCGACGCTCTTTTGCACGAGCTTATAGGGATCACTCAAATATCCAGTTGCGCGGCCCCAGGAAGTGTTGATCGCAATGGAGGTGCGCGGATCGAGGAGCTGCGTAATCCCCAGAATGACATCGTTGCTGCGCTTCTTTTCCCATCCTGACTGATAAAATACTTTCACCTTGTCCCGGGTACCGGCGACTCCAGCGAGAAGGGTGGTATTTTTTTCGTTATACGAAGTGAGCGTGTTTAGCGACCAGCCATTGGATACGTAGTCGCTTTCCCGGCTGTTCGCGAAGCCGGCGTCGAGATTGATCTGTTGGATTTGTCGCGAAAGGTCCACATTCCATGCTTTACGACGGTCATCCATATTCGACAGCACCACTTGGTCACTTCCCGTGGGGGCGGGTTGCCCGTTTGGCGTCGCGCCCGCAATCGCGTCGATCACCCCTTCGATTTTAACATGAGTCAGTGAGTCAATGTCCTGATCGACCCGTGCGCTCTGGGTTTTTACGACAATGCGTCCGGCGGATTCGCGATAGTCTTCATATTTATAGCTCGCAGACGATTCCGCGACGAGCGCCTTGGGATTTATTAGCATCAAGACGCCTGCGAGGCTAACGCTCAGGGCAAGAGAACGTGGATGGGAAAGCGAGGAGGTCATTGCTCGTATGGTTTGTCGTTCGTGGCGAATGCGTGAAACCATTGCGTGCTTGGGGCTTTGGGAAAGTAACGGTCAGTAACAGGCCTGTTACATCGAAGGTGCTTGGTGCCAGACAGGTCCAGTTTGGGATTTGCGGACGAACGATTTCTCGAAAAAAAGCGAAAATCGGTTTGACTAGACTAAACAGTCAACTATTCGTTTGTGCCATGGGAAGAACCTCAGACGCCGACGAAAGACTGAAAGATGCCGCCATGGCTCTAATTTGGGAGGAGAGCTACGGCGCAGTCACGATCGACGACATCTGCAATCGGGCTGAAGTGAAGAAGGGGAGTTTCTACTACTTCTTCGACTCAAAGGCCGAATTGGCTGTCGCCGCATTGGAAAAGCTCTGGGCGACGGAATGGAAGCCGAACTTAGACGCCACGTTTTCGTCTTCCGTAGAACCGCTAACGCGACTGACGACCTACCTGGATAAGTTCTATGTTTCTCAAGCGGAAGCCAAGGCCCGGCTCGGAAAGGTGCTGGGTTGCCCCGCTTGCTCGCTCGGCTCCGAGGTCAGCACTCAAGAGATCGATGTCAGCGCTAAAGTGCGCGAGATTCTTGCGAGAAAACGCAAATATTATGAGTCCGTCATTCGTGATGCGTTGGCAGAAGGCGTGATTGAGTCCTGTGATCCGGCGCAAAAAGCCCAAGCGTTAATTGGCCTGATTGAGGGTATCGTTGGCCAGGCTCGAATTATGAATGACCCGGAAATTCTCCGGAATCTCTCCACCATGGCGCTGGAATTATTGCGCGCCAAACAGCCCGCTCACCCCGCTGCCGCCAAAAGCTGATCCTGCTCTTTAACAAGGCACTTGCGCACTCACGTGCGCCTTTTTTTCACCTCTTTTATAACCAACTAGTCAACTATCATTCTCTTTTGAACGCTATGGACACCAGAAACAATCTCAATCGCATCCAGTCACTCAAGCTGGGCGCAGCCCGCAGCCACGCCCGCCTCGCGAGGCAATTGGCCCTCACTTCGGGTCGCCCTTCGACCACACGCTTTTCCTCTTCGAATAGTCTTTTTGACAGCCTGTGGAGTCCGCTGCGTCTCGACCTTTTGAAGACCCCGCTCACCCGCCATCGCGAATGAACGGGATCCGGCCGAACCACCCTTCAAATCCATCATTTATTATGAAAACCATCGAATCCCATCCCATCACCGTAACGACCGATTCATTTTCCTCCGACGTTCTCGATGCGTCCAACAAGCAAACAGTCCTCGTTGATTTCTGGGCGGCGTGGTGCGGACCATGCAAGGCGCTCACGGCTCCGTTAAATGAAATTGCCACCGAGCGCGCCGGTCAGCTCGTCGTCGCAAAAGTTGACGTCGACGCCAATCCGGAACTGGCCGCGCATTACAATATCCGCTCCATCCCGGCGCTCGCTTTGTTTCGCAATGGCGAGGTGGTCGAAATGCTCGTGGGCCTCCGTTCGAAAGCGGAAATCCTTCGCCACACCGACGCCGTCGCGAAACCAGTCGCAGCCTGAACTATCCGCTAGACCTTACTCACTCAAAATTTTCCAACACCACACGATACAATGAAACTCGCATTTAATTTCCTCCCATACCGCCTGCGTCGCGGAAAGCGATCAATCTTCTCCGCTCTGCTTGCGGTCACTACCGCTGCGGGTGTCTATTCCGTCGCACCAGGCAGCGCATTCGCTGCTGACGCAGCCGCGGCGCAACCGCCCGCGCCCAAAGTCACCGTGTCACCGGTCGAGATAAAATTGGTGACCGAGTTCGAAGAAATCACCGGGCGCATTGAAGCCACCGAAACGGTGGAATTGCGTGCCCGTGTTTCCGGTCACTTGGACAACGTCCAGTTTCAATCGGGGCAGCTCGTGAAAAAAGGCGATGTCCTCTTCACGATCGATCCGCGCTGGTACCAGGCGCAATTCGATCTCGCGAATGCGCGGGCCGAAGTTGCCGAACGCGAAGCGAAACGTGCCGAAGATCTTCTCGCCGCCTCGGCTCTCTCCAGTGAGGAAGCCGAAAGCCGCCGTGCGAAAGCGGCTGAAGCGAAAGCCGAACTGGCCACCGCTCGTCTCGATCTGGAGCACACCCAGGTGCGCGCCCCGATCGCCGGACGGGTGAGTCGCGCGTTCGTCACCGCCGGCAATCTTGTTTCCGGCGCCCCCGGCAACGCGACTCTGCTCACCACCATCGTTACCACCGGCGATGCCTACGTGTATGCCGACCTGGATGAAAGCGCGTTGCTGAAATTCAACCGCATCGCCCGGGAAAATCATCAAGTGATGGAAGGCGGACGTGTTCCGGTCGACATGCAGCTGGCCGACGAATCGAATTATCCGCGCCACGGATTTATCGAGTCATTTGATAATCGCGTGAATCCCGACACCGGTTCACTCACGGTCCGGATGTTGTTTCCCAACCAGGATGGCGCGCTCGTCCCTGGACTATTCGCCCGGGTACGTGTGCCGGTCGGTGCTCCGCAAAACACCTTGCTCGTAAGCGAGCGCGCGATCGGCACTGATCAAAGCCAGAAATTTGTTCTCACGGTCGCCAAGGACAACACGGTCGCCTATCGCAGTGTGAAACTCGGCGGCAACGTCGAAGGCAAGCGGGTCGTTCGCGAGGGGCTTGTTCCCGGCGAAACGATTATTGTCAACGGCCTGCAGCGGGTTCGCCCGGGGATGACGGTCGCTCCTGTCTCTGAAGTTGCGGTCGTCACGCCAACGCAGTCCGTCCCGTCCGGTGCAAAAGTAGCCGCGGCCCGCTAACGGCCGCTTTTTCATAACCCACGCCGTCAAAAAGGGCCGGACACGGCTCCTCCAGCCACTGCTTTGTCCAATTCTCACGCACTCTCATGAACATCTCGGATTTTTTCATCAAGCGCCCGATCTTTGCCGGCGTCTTATCGATTCTTATTTTTATCGTCGGAGCGATCTCGCTGCGTCTTTTGCCCATCAGTGAATATCCTGAAGTAGTGCCGCCGACCGTGGTCGTTCGTGCGAGCTATCCCGGAGCGAATCCGAAGACGATTTCCGACACCGTCGCTGCTCCGCTCGAGCAGGCGATCAACGGCGTCGAGCACTCGATCTACATGTTTTCCCAGGCGACGAGCGATGGCATCATGACGCTGACCATCACCTTCGCGCTCGGCACCGATCTCGATAATGCGCAGGTCCAGGTGCAGAACCGCGTTTCCCAGGCGCTGCCAAAACTTCCCGAGGAAGTCCGCCGCCTCGGCGTTACCACACAGAAGGCCTCGCCTGATTTGCTGATGGTCGTGCACCTTTTCTCGCCCGACGGCCGTTACGACGATATCTACGTGCGCAATTACGCCACGTTGCAGGTGAAAGACGTGCTTGCGCGCCTTACCGGTGTGGGCGACGTACGCGTCTTCGGCTCAGGCGACTACGCGATGCGCGTCTGGCTCGATCCCAACAAAGTTGCCGCCAAAGGTCTCACTGCCTCTGACGTTGTCGCTGCAATCCGCGAGCAGAATGTTCAGGTCGCCGCGGGTGCTGTTGGCCAGCAGCCAGTCTCACGACCGACCGACACCGAACTTCTGATCAACACGAAAGGCCGTCTCACCACCGAGGAAGAGTTTGGCGCCATTGTCGTAAAAACCGGCGCTCATGGCGAACGCGTGCAGCTCCGCGACGTCGCCCGGCTCGAACTCGGCGCGTCGCAATACGCGCTCCGCTCGCTGCTCAACAACAAAGCCGCGGTTGCTCTCCCGATTGCACAACTTCCCGGCTCCAACGCGATCGCCACGTCCGATGCCGTGCGCGCCACGATGACCGAGCTGAAGAAAAATTTCCCGGACGGTCTCGACTACGACATCGTTTACGATCCGACCATCTTCGTTCGCGATTCGATCAAGGCCGTCGTCCACACGCTGCTCGAAGCGGTTGTGCTCGTCGTGCTCGTCGTGATTCTGTTCCTGCAAACCTGGCGCGCGTCGATCATCCCGCTCGCCGCCGTGCCGGTCTCGCTGGTGGGGACGTTTGCGGTGATGCACGCCCTCGGTTTCTCGATCAACGCGCTTTCGCTTTTCGGTCTCGTACTGGCGATCGGCATCGTCGTCGATGACGCGATCGTCGTCGTCGAGAACGTCGAGCGAAATATCGCGCTCGGCAAATCCCCGCTCGAAGCCACGAAGCAGGCGATGCGCGAGGTGACCGGCCCGATCGTTGCCACGGCGCTCGTGCTTTCAGCCGTGTTTATTCCGACCGCTTTCATCACCGGCCTCACCGGTCAGTTCTACAAGCAGTTCGCCATCACGATCGCGATCTCGACCATTATCTCGGCCTTCAACTCGCTCACGCTTTCGCCGGCGCTCAGCGCGTTGCTGCTGCGCGACCACCACGCGCCCAAGGACCGCTTCACGCGCATCCTCGACGGTGCGTTCGGCTGGTTTTTTCGCCCGTTCAATCGCTTCTTCGATTGGGCTTCGCAGAAATACTCGCGTGGCGTCGCCCGGCTGATCCGGCTCTCCGGCATCGCACTGATTGTCTACGTCGGTCTCCTCGCGTTCACGGGTTTTTCCTTCAACAAGATTCCAAGCGGCTTCGTTCCCTCCCAGGATAAACAATACCTGATCGCTTTCGCGCAGCTCCCTTCGGCCGCTTCGCTCGACCGTACCGACGCGGTGATTCGCCGCATGAGCGAGATCGCGTTGAAGCATCCGGGCACCGCCAACGCGATCGCGTTTCCCGGTCTTTCGATCAACGGCTTCACCAACTCGCCGAACAGCGGCATCGTCTTTGTCGCGCTCAAACCGTTCGAGGAACGCAAGTCGAAGGAGCTTTCCGGTCAGGCCATGGCGCAGGAACTGCAGAAACAGTTTGGCGAGATCCAGGACGCATTTGTCGCGATTTTCCCGCCGCCGCCTGTGATGGGTCTCGGCACCACCGGTGGTTTCAAGCTTTACGTGGAGGACCGCGCGGACGTGGGCCTCGACGCGTTGTTCGCCGGCGCGCAGACACTCATCGGCGAGGCGTACAAGACACCCGGACTCGCCGGTCTGTTCTCAAGCTTCACGATCAACACGCCGCAACTCGACGCCGAGGTCGATCGCGCGAAGGCCAAGGCGCAGGGCGTGCCGCTGCAGAATGTTTTCGAGACGATGCAGATCAACCTCGGCTCACTCTACGTGAACGATTTCAATCGTTTCGGCCGCACCTACCAGGTGGTCGCACAGGCCGACGCGCAGTTTCGCGCGCAGCCGGAGGACATCCTCCGTCTGAAAACCCGCAACGCCGCGGGCCAGCTGGTTCCGCTTGGCTCGCTCGTCAGCGTCCACGAAACCTACGGACCGGAACGGGTGATGCGTTACAACGGTTATCCCGCAATCGAGATCAGCGGCGCGCCCGCCCCGGGATTCAGTTCCGGCCAGGCCGAGGCATTGATGCAGAAACTCGCCGACCAGCACCTGCCGAAAGGCATCGCACTCGAGTGGACGGAGCTCACGTTCCAAAAAATCCTCGCCGGCAACGCGGGACTCTGGGTTTACCCGTTGAGCATCCTCCTCGTGTTTCTCGTGCTCTCTGCGCAATACGAGAGCTTCCGCCTTCCGTTCGCGGTGATTCTCATCGTGCCGATGGCGCTCTTCTCTGCGATGCTCGGCCTCTGGGTAACGCGCGGTGAAAACAACGTCTTCACCCAGATTGGCCTTATCGTGCTGATCGGTTTGGCGGCGAAAAACGCGATCCTGATCGTTGAGTTCGCCGTCAAGCGTCGCGAAGAAGGCGAGAGCATCGTCGATGCTGCGCTCGACGCGGCCCGTCTTCGCTTGCGTCCGATCCTGATGACCTCGATCGCGTTTATCGCGGGTGTCTTCCCGCTCGTCGTGAGCACCGGCGCCGGCGCCGAAATGCGTCACGCGATGGGCGTGGCGGTATTTGCAGGCATGATCGGCGTGACGTTCTTCGGACTGTTTTTGACGCCCGTGTTTTATGTCGTCCTTGAAAAACTCGGCGCGCGCAAACCTGCGCCGTCCCTTCCTGCGCCCACTCCGGTGCAGGCCTGAACCACTCGGTATCCACAACCTTCAATTATTCATTCATGAGTTCTTCATTTTTCTCCCCCCGGTTTGCGGATAAAGTCGCACTCGTCACCGGAGCAACATCCGGCATCGGTCGCGCTGCCGCGATCGCTTATGCACGTGAAGGCGCGAAAGTGGTCGTCGCCGGACGCCGATCGGAAGCAGGCAATGCCGTCGTACGCGCCATCACTGACGCCGGCGGCGAAGCGATTTTCGTTAAAACCGATGTCACCCGCGAAGCTGATATCGTCGCGCTGGTGTCGCGCACCCTGGATCAATTCGGCCGGCTCGATATTGCGTTCAACAACGCGGGTTGGCTGGGGAAACTCGCGCCCATCGCGGAGCAGACCAACGAAAATTATAACGAGATTTTCGATGCGAATGTGCGCGGGGTGTTCTGGTCGATGAAATACGAAATTCCGGCAATGCTCGGTTCCGGTGGCGGTGCCATCGTGAACAATGCTTCGATGGGCGGCAGTATCGGGTTTCCGAATTTCGGCCTCTACGTCGCGAGCAAGCACGCCGTAATCGGCCTCACGCGGACGGCGGCGCTCGAATACGCGAACCGCGGTGTTCGCGTGAACACCGTGTCTCCTGGCGGCATTCAAACGGAGATGCTCGACTCGGCCTTTGGCGCGGGCGACACCGACCACAAAAAGACAATGGCCGAACTGCATCCGATCGGGCGGCTCGGATCATCCGAGGAAGTCGCCGACGCCGTGCTCTACCTGAGCGCACCGGGCGCCTCGTTTGTCACCGGCCACGACCTCGTCGTCGATGGCGCCTTCACCGTTCGCTGAACGCGTACCGATCACTCAACTCTCAGCTCTTAACAACTCCGATTAACATGTCCTCATCACAAAAACTCGCAGGTAAAGTCGCTCTCGTCACCGGTGCCTCCAAAGGCATCGGCGCTTCCATCGCAGTCCACCTCGCCGCCGCTGGCGCCTCCGTCGTCGTCAACTACGCTTCCGGCAAAGCCGGCGCCGAAAAAGTCGTCGCTGAAATCACCGCCGCGGGTGGCAAGGGTGTCGCCATTCAAGGTGACGTCGCCCAGCTGGCCGACATCACGCGCCTGCTCGCTGGAACCAAGGCCGCTTTTGGCAAGCTCGACATTCTCGTGAACAACGCGGGCGTCTATGAGTTCCAACCGCTCGAGGCGATCACGCCGGAGCATTTCCACCGCCACTTCAATATCAACGTGCTGGGTCTGATCCTCACCACGCAGGAGGCCGTAAAACTTTTCCCGGCCACCGGCGGCAGCATTATCAACATCGGTTCGGTGGTCACCAGCATCACGCCGCCCAACTCCGCCGTTTATACGGGCACCAAGGGCGCCGTCGATGCCGTCACGGGCGTGCTCGCGAAGGAACTCGGACCGAAGAAAATCCGGGTCAACGCGCTCAATCCTGGCGTCGTCGAGACCGAGGGCACGCACACAGCTGGCGTCATCGGCTCGGACATGGAGAAGTGGGCGTTGTCTCAGACGCCGCTCGGTCGTACCGGCCAGCCCCGGGACATTGCCAGTGTCGCGGTCTTCCTCGCGTCCGACGATTCAGGCTGGCTCACCGGCGAACTGATCCGCGCGAGCGGCGGCATGCATTGAACAATGGTTTGATCCACTACGGCACCGCACGTCCGTCCTCCGGATCTTCCGTTTCCAAATCCCACTCACTATGAAAACCAACAGCTTTATTCTCCTGCTCACGACTGCAGCCGCCACCTCTGCCTTCGCCGCGCTTTCCAGCGTCGGTCCCGACTATCAACGTCCGTCCGTTGCCCCATCGGCGGCCTTTCGCGACTTGCCGGCCGATTCGTCGGCTTGGAAGGTGGCGGCGCCCGCGGACGCGGTTGACCGTGGTGCCTGGTGGAAGATTTACGGAGACGATGTGCTCAATGATCTCGAAGCTCGCGCACTCGCAGCGAACCAGGACCTGCGCGCAACCATGGCCCGGGTGGACGAAGCGCGGGCGGCGGCGGGACTGGCGCGCGGGTCGTACTTTCCCGACCTGTCGCTCAATTCTTCAGTGAGCCGCGAACGCACGTCGCAGACGACCGACAACGTCTTTCCCCAATCCGAAACCACGACGTATCGCGCGGCGCTCGGTGCTTCGTGGGAAATCGATTTATTCGGACGCGTGCGCCGCCAGGTCGAAAGCGCCCGCGCTGAAGCGGAGGCAAGCACGGCAAATCTGGAATCGGTCCGGCTTTCGCTCACCGCCGAAGTCGCGGCGAATTATTTCTCGCTTCGAGGACTGGGTGCCGAAGTGAAACTCGTGGCTGACGGTGTCGGGATCCGCCGTCAGACGCTGCGATTGATCAACTCGCGTCGCGGGCTGGGCGCAGCCACTGATTTCGATGTGGCGCGCGCGGAAACCGAACTCGCTTCTACCGAAGCGGAATCAGCGGCAGTGTCGAATCGCTATTCCGCGGTGCAAAATGCACTCGCGGTATTGGTCGGGGAGTCGGCATCCGCGTTTCAAATACCTGCCGCCGGTGCTACGCTCCGTGCTGAACCGCCCGGGATTCCCGCCGGTTTGCCGAGCCAATTGCTCGAACGCCGCCCCGACATCGCTGCTGCTGAACGCGCGCTTGTGGCTAGCAATGCGCGGATCGGCGTGGCCAAGGGAGCCTTCTTCCCGGCAATTTCTCTAACGGGCGGTGCGGGGTGGGCGAGTGGCGACATCGACCGCCTCGCCAACTCCGACTCAAAACTCTGGTCGATCGGGCCGAGTCTTTATCTCCCGATTTTCAGGGGCGGCCGCAACAAGGCGAACCTCGAACGCAGCCGCGCCGCTTACGACGAAGCGGTCGCGATCTACCGTCAACAGGTGCTCGTCGCTTTTCGCGAGGTACAGGATGCATTGACGGCAACGCGTTTGCTCACCGATCAGTCGGCGGCGCAAAGCCGTGCGCTCGCCTCGGCCCGTCACGCCGGGGAACTCGCGCAGAAACGTTATGATTCAGGATTCGTAAATCTCCTCGAGGTGCTCGACGCGCAACGCACCGTGCTCACCACCGAGCGCGCCTCCGCCCAGCTCGCCGCCCAGCGGCTCAACACCAGCGTTGCCCTCGTGAAAGCGATCGGCGGCGACTGGTCAGCCAGCGACCAAAAAGTCGCGATGTTACGCTAACTCAAAGCACTGCCATGATCTTCACTACTCTCATTCTTGCCGCGCTCGTCGTCCTGGTCGCGAGCGACGGCGTTCCATCGAGTGAATAGTTCGACGCCTTTTGACAATGCAGCAAACGTGCATGAGCTGTTCGCCCGATGAGTGAAAACACCGGGTTTCAATTGGGCATCGATAGTTTCGTGGAAACGAGTTTCGACGCGGCCAAACGCGCGGCGATTAGCGAAGCGGATCGAATCCGGGATCTGCTGGAAGAAATCGAACTCGCCGATCAAGTCGGCCTCGATGTCTTCGGCGTCGGTGAACACCACCGCAAAGAATATCTCGCGTCGTCACCCGCGGTAATTCTCGCCGCGGCTGCAACCCGGACAAAACGAATCCGACTGACGAGCGCGGTGACCGTGCTGAGTTCGGACGATCCGGTGCGGGTATTTCAGGATTTCGCGACGCTTGATCTCATTTCGAAAGGTCGCGCCGAGATTATTGCGGGACGGGGATCATTCACCGAATCGTTTCCTCTTTTTGGCTGCGATTTGGAAGATTACGAAGCGTTGTTCACCGAAAAACTCCAGCTGCTGCTCAAGCTAAGAGGCGCGACGGAAGTGCATTGGTCGGGCAAACACCGGGCAGCGCTGACTGGACAGGGGGTCTATCCGCGGCCGGTGCAAAAACCGTTGCCGATTCGGATTGGCGTCGGTGGTACGCCGCATTCGCTAGTGCGTGCCGGTGCGTTGGGATTGCCGCTCTCACTCGCCATCATCGGTGGTGAACCGCATCGCTATCGGTCGCTACTCGATTTGTATTGGGATGCGGGCAAGCGCGCGGGCCACCCCGCGGAAAAGCTCAGCGTCGCCGTACATAATATCGGTTTCGTGGCGGACACGACAGCGTTGGCCGCCGAGCAGCATTTTCCCTCGTACGCGGATTCCTTCAGTGCGATCGGCCGCGAGCGCGGGTGGGGACCGGTGAGCCGGGCGCAATACGATGCCACGCGTGCGCCTACGGGCGCATTGCTCGTGGGCGATCCGGATGCGGTGATCGAAAAAATCCTGTATGAAAACGAAGTGCTAGGTGGGATATCGCGGATGACGATGTTGTTGAGTGGCGGCCCGATTCCGCATCGACAGGTGATGCACGCCATCGAATTGCTCGGCACCAAAGTCGCGCCGATCGTGCGGAAGGAAATCGAAGCAACGAAGAAGAAGCTCGTTGGTTCAGCGAACTGAAGCGTTTTCATTAGGGTAGGGCGGATTTCGGGTAAGCGAGAACGATCGAAGAACAATTTCGCGTCGGACTGCAGTCGTGGGCTTTATGGCGGCGTGGAGGCGAACGAGCGAACGGGAACGCCACCGCCGCCAGACCAGATTTTATATCCACCCACCGAATTGCGTGAGATTGATCCGGTCAAAGTTCGGCTGCGATTTGATGGTAATGCTCTAGAACGTTCCCTTCACACCGAGCTCCCAGAAGCTGCCAAAGCGGGCATAGCGGGCCCAGGCTTCCTCTCGTCCCTGATACCCCCAGATCGGCTCGTCGAAGATATTTTTGCCGTTCACGAACAACGTTGTGTAACGCGTCAACTGGTAGCTCGCGGTCACGTCGCACATGCGGCGCTCGCCGTCGAAATTGTACCAGCCGCTAACGGCGGTGCTGGTCTGGCGCTTGCCCGTGTAGTTGACGCGGAACTGGCCGTAAAACCGTCCCTGCGTGTAACTGACACCGGCGTTCCACTGATCCTTTGCCGCGTTGAGATAATTGTCCCAGGTGTCGAAATGCAGCCGGGTGTAATTCCCAAATACGCCAAGCCCTTTCAGGCGACCGGGCAGGAAGGATAGCTGTTGAGCGTAGTCGAGTTCGAAGCCACTCGAGGTCGAGTTCGCCACGTTATCTGTGATCGAGAGAGTGTAGCCCGGATAGGTATCGGCTAGAAAAGTATCGGTCACTGGGATACCGGTTCTCGTGCGTTGGAGGTTTTTAATTTTTGATTGAAACCAACTGACGGTGAACTGACCGACGGGTTCGAAATAGTACTCGAGGCTGATGTTGAGGTTTTTCGATTTCTCCGGTTTCAAATCCGGGTTTGTTGTCGTGAGCGTGTGAGTATCCTCGTTTACCCCGCTAATGCCCGGAATCAGATTCGCGATGTCGGCGCGCGTGATGGCGTCATGGTAAGACGCACGGAGCAGCAGATTTTCGCGAATGCGATACGTGCTGTGCAGATAGGCGAGCGCGGTATTATAGGCGGAGTCGCTGGTGAGGCGGTTGTTGTACCGGGCGTAGACATATGCCTCAGTGTTCGTGCTGACGGACGAAGGATTTGTCGAATTGACCGCACGTTTGGCGGCCGCGTCGCCAATGTCGTTCAGGCCCTTGCCCCAGGAGTAAGTATGTTCGTAGCGTACGCCCGGCGACACCTCCCATTTGCCGAAATTAAAAACAGTCTGGAGATAAGCGCCGTCGATCCGCTCCTTGAAGTCCCATTGATTTTGCAGGCGGGTCTGAAGATGCTGCACGGTGTTAACAGTGAAATAGGAGGGATTCGCAAAATAATATCGTGCCAGGGCGAAACGATTGAAAACCGGCAGGCCATTCGCATTGCCGCCCCATCCCCAATCGGAGTTGAAACCGTTTTCCACCCAGTTGATTGGGCGGTCATTATCACCCGTGTTTGCGATTCCGTCTGCGCCGACGATCATATACTGCATGCCTTCCTGTCGTTCCACATCGCGGACGTTGAGCGTGGAAGTGACGCCCGTCTTGAACGTCCCGCGGACGTTTCCGACGTTGAACTTGTAACGCAAATCCGCGCGTCCGCTCCAGATTTGATCTTTGCTGCGTCGTTTGACCGCCGTCAGGCTGTTGTTGTTGAAGGTGTAGTTCGCCGGATTTCTGGCGTCCACGCCGGTTAACTGGGTGTAGTTAATATTGTCGGGACTATCCGGCGACTGGCGTCGCCACGACCAGTTGAGGGTGGGGCTGGTCGCGACAGTGTTGTCGAACCAACCTTGGTCGAGTGAACCGTACCAGTTGTCTGCGCGGGAAAACTGTCCCTGCGCGGTCACCTGCAGTTCGTTGCGTTTGAACTCGAGGTTGCCGTTCAGAATCATCGTGTCGCCCCATTTTCTGCGTGCGGTGCCACCGTTGGTCATCTGCCACGTGCCGCCATAGATCGTCTGGCTCACGAGAGAATATTCCACGCCCGGAACCACCGGTCCTCCCGGCGAATTCACCACGCCCGCCGTCGCGGAGTTGTTCGGAACGTTCACCTGAAAATTCCGGTTGAGCGATTTGTTGTTGAAGGTGTTGTAATCGATTTTGAACCAACCGGTGAGTTCCGGCGTAAACTTGTAATCGAAACGGATATTTTGATTAGTCCGCTGGGTTGGACGTCGTCCGTCTTGAAACTGAATGCTGTTGGCGCGAGGGACTTCGGTCGCGTTGTTAGTTGGATCGCTGTCCACATTATAGGCCGTGCCACCGCCGCCCACCCAGACGTGGCGTTGCGTGCTGTACACGTCGGAAAGGCTGATACCAGCGATAATGCCGAGTTTGCCGTCCAAAAACACCTCGGAATATTCGAATGCATAGTTGGGCCTTATTTTGTGGTGATCGGAATCGTCCCAGCCATAGGTCTTGCCGAATTCCAGCGCATTGGAATTACCCGTCAGGCTGAGTGAATAATTGATGCGCCGTCCTTTGCTGTCGAAAGCGCTTTTGCTTCGGAGGTTCACCGTGCCCGCAGCGGTGGACGGTTGATCCGGGGTCGGAGTTTTCGACAACTCAACCGTCTCGATCGAAGAAATCGAAAGCTGCTCGAATTCGAAAGTGCGGCCAGTGCCAATTGTGGAAGAACCGGCCATTGCGACGCGCGCCCCATCGATCATCACGGAGGTATATTTGGGATTGTAGCCACGGATGCGAATCGCGCGGACGTCTGCCTCGACATAATCCGGTGTCACACCCGGCATGAGTTTCAAAAACTCGCCGACATTGTTCTCGGGCACTTTCCCGAAGGCATCGGACGCGATGACCTTGATCATGTTCTCGGCATTCCTCTGTTCCATGATCGCTTTTGCATTTCCCTCGCGCGCAGTCGTGACGACGAACTTGCCGAGTTTGATCATCTCTTTGTCGTATGCGCCGCTGGTGAGGTTCACATCATACTGGACTGATTGTCCCGCTGCTACGTTCAACGGGATCGTTTGCGGATCGAGCCCGAGATAACTGACCTGGAGTTCGACTGAACCGGGCGGCACTCCGGTCAAAATAAAAGCGCCGCCGGTTTCCGAGATCGTGGAAATGTCCGTGCCCTTGATGTTCAGGGTAGCGTTCCGGAGATATTGTCCGGTGGCTGCATTGAGCACACGGCCGGTGATGGTGCCCCCGGTGGAGTTTTGAGCGGAAGCTGGAACCAGAGCAAACGCCGCGAGCGCGGCGGTCGTAGCGATGAGACGCAGAAACGCGTCGATACACCGCGGCTGACCAGTGACGACTGGCAAACCTTGGGTGGATGGATCGTTTTTCATGGTGGGGGTTGTTTTTGTTGGCAGAATCCGATTCTGCCGGGGGTTCGGACCGGGGAAATCTGAGTGGAGTGGGAGAAAGAACCAGGACGCTCCCGCTGGGGAGAGCCCGCATTACGACGCTGTCTGCTTTCCCAGCGTGAAGAAAAAGGTGGCACCGCCGTCCACTTTGGCCTCGGCCCATACGCGGCCGCCGTGGCGATGGATCACGCGTTGCACTGTGGCCAGGCCGACACCGGTGCCGGGAAATTCCGCAATGCTGTGCAGCCGCTGGAACTCGCCAAATAGCTTGCTCGCGTCCGCCATGTCGAAACCGGCGCCGTTGTCGCGCACGAAGTACACCGGCTGGCCGGCTTGTTCGGTCACACCGAACTCGACTTCCGCTTCCTCGCGTTTGGTCGTAAACTTCCAGGCGTTGGCCAACAGGTTTTCCAATGCGATCCGAAGCAAATTGCCATCTCCAGCAACCGCCGCTTCTGCTGCGATGGTAAGGCTGATCTTGCGGCCGGGTTCACGCCGCATCAATTCGCCCGTAATTTCCCTCACCAGTTGGGAGAGGTCGACCGACACCATTCGCAACTCGACCCGCGTCACGCGGGCCAGATTCAGCATATCTTCAATCAACTCGCCCATCCGTTGTGCGGCCGCCCGGACCCGGCGCAGATGGCTGTTTCCCTCCTCATCCAATGTGGTGGCGTAATCTTCCAGCAGAACCTTGCTAAAACCGTCAATGCTCCGCAATGGGGCGCGCAGATCGTGCGACACGGAATAGGAGAACGCTTCGAGTTCGCGATTGGCTGCTTGCAGTTCCGCGGTGCGCTGACGGACGCGAACCTCCAACTCGTCGTGAGCTTTGCGCAGGCGACCCTGCTCCAGCAACACGCGGATCGTCTGGGCTATAATCAGTCCGCCGAGTAGGATCATCAGGAGAATGAACCATCTCTGGCGCCAAACCGGGGGCAGCACCACGAAGTCCAGCATGGCTGGAGTGGGATCGACGTTGAATTCCGGATCGCGTGCGCGCACTTCCAAGTGATGACGGCCTGCTGGCACGGTAAAAAAAGAATGCCCCCGGTCTGAAGTGAACGCTGACCAGGGCAGCTCATCGAGGCGGTATGAAAACTGGAGCTTCGCATCTTTGGGTTCGCGCCAGGGAACCACGCCGTTCCAGAGTACGGAAATGTTTCCCGGGTGGGGTATGATCCCCGCTCCCGACGTGATGCTCGTGCGTGGGGGCGTGCCTTGAAATTGATGACGCACGGTGCGGAACTCGGCGTTGGGATTGGGAGGCGGAGATTTCGTCCACGCCCGACGCATCCAATAAAGGGTAAAGCGATTGATCCACAATTGACCGGTAGGAGAGGCTTTCAGCCCGCCGCTTTCGTGGGGAATGTTTAATTCTTCCGGCAGCACCTCCGGCATCCAGGCACTTCCGTCAAAACGGCTGGATCCACGATCGGTCGCCGCCCAAATCGTGCCATCGGATGTCTGCGCGAGACTGCGAACGCTATTGGCCACCAAACTATCCTTGCCTTGGAATTGCTGCCATTCCTTTCCGTCATATCGCAATGCTCCCGATTCACGGGTGCCGACCCAAAGATCGCCTTCCTGGGTGGTGAGCATCGTTTCAATATTTCCCGGCCGCATTTTTGGCGTGGGAATAAATTCCTCCCACCGGTGGCCGTCATGGAAAGTGAGCACGTTGCGCCCGGCCCAGATTTTCCCATCCCGCGATTCGCCCAGGCAAATGAATTTTTCGATCGGATGATCTGGATTGTGCGAGGCCGGCAGAAGCGTCGCGGGGTTTTCAGTATTATCAGAGCGGGGAGATCGCCCAGGTTGGTGATGATGCGTCCAGACGCCGTCGCGGAACTGCAGGATGCCGTCACGATATTTCGCCGGGCCGTCTGTATCCACGAAAGCGCCGAACCAAACCGACCCATCGGATGACTCGAACACGCCTCGCCAGTCTACGGCGAAAGAAAAATCGTCGTGAAGATTACTTATCCATTTATTGCCATCGAACTGGGCAGTCGCCGCTGTATGCTCGTGACTTCCCGCGGCCCAAACTTTTCCGCTGCGTGTACCCAACAGCGCCACCGGTGCGTCCATCAAGCCATCCTCGACGCCATAGCTGGTCCAGCGACCGGCTTCCTGGACGACGACGCGTCCATCGCGATGCAGGAACCACTGCGTGCCTGACGGACTTTGCCATTGGAAATTGAGATCCTGAAGGGTGAGCCAGCGCGGCGTCTGGTAGTCGACGCGGTGGATCTCGGTATTCGGTCCGGCAAACCACAAGGCGCCATCTGCCGATTGCGTGACGACGTTACGGGTGCTCGGGTAGGGAACCTCCGGCTGTTCATACTTTCGCCACTGTCCGTTGCGATAGGCAAACAGCATGAAGCGGGCTGACAACCAAACCACGCCGTCCCGGGTTTGGAGCAATTTGCCACCGACGTCACCTTGGTCGAGTTCCGGAAGAAAAAGGGGGAGGCGGTTTTTTTGCCATTCATGCCCATTAAACACGTTGGCGTCTTCAGAGGCGGCATGCACCACCCAGATTGTGCCGTCTTGCATCGGTAGAATCGAAGTAACCGTACCGGATACCAACCCATCGGACTTGTTATAGATTGTCCAAGTGTCTTGAGAGGCATGAGCAGCCGAATTGGTTGGAAGGGCCGGGGCTGTGGTATAACAAAGAACTTCACCTCCCGTAGTCCCGATCCAAATCCGCCCTTGGTTATCCGCGCAGACTTCGGTGAAATCGCAAAGCTCGGACGGAGTTGAGTCGGTGCGCAGGTCGGTAATTACTGCCTCGGGCAAAAGGACGATGTTCAAAAAAGGCAGGCTCTTGTCTTTTCGGAGCTGCGCAGCGGTATCCGGGTCGGTGTAGAGGGTCCAATTGGACTGTCGACGACGCAATGCGCCCCAGGACGTCGCCACCCACAGGGAGCCATCGGGTCCGGTGGCGAGTTTTTTGATGGGAATATCCGTGATATCCACGATCCGGTTCGCAGGGCTTGAGAGGAGCCGGGTCCACTTGCCCTGACTGAATTCGCTGATGCCCCAGCCGCCGCCGACGTACAAATTTCCATTGGTCTGGCTGCATATCGTCGTCACGATGCGGCCCACCACATCGTTGGCCGGTTGACGGATCCATTCGATGCCGTCGTAACTCCAAAGGCCGTTGGCTGTGCCAAACCACATTGTTCCGTCCGCCCCTTCCGCCATGCACTGGGCGTCCAGACCGCTCAGTTCCGGATAGGTGCGCCAACGCCACGGCTCGAGTAGCGGGTCTCCTTGGACGGGTTGAAAGGGACGGGCCGCGAAGCAGGCGACGCAGCTGAGCATTAGAACTGCCAGCAGTATGGACCGAGGAGTTTTTATGCTAACAAACCTACGCTTCATTGGGGGCAAAAAAGCAGGCGCGAACGAATGAATGCAGATGCTGGCGGGGATACGCATCTGACCGGGGGTGACGCGGACAAGCTATCACAGCGTTCGAACTATATATAGCTTTAAACTGAGCCGGCTGCGTGTCGCGAAAGGCCGTGCTGGAGTACAGGTGCGTGAGGCCAAACTTCGCAGCTTAGCCTCACTGAGCCGATCTTCCAGATTCTGAATCTATTCCGACCGGCTGACCCGGCCCGGCCCTTTGCCTTTTCGCTCGTAGTCACTGAGAATCCGGGTGCGGCAGACCTCCAGAATTTCATCCGCCAACGAAGAGTCATCCGGACAGGCCCGCGACAACATGATCGCGCCCACGACATGCGCGAGCGTGTCGATCCTCTTGGCCCGCGCTTCGCGTTTCGCGGTTTCGCTTATGGCGCCATCTTCGCGCTCCAAGCTTGCCAGCTGGCTTTCAATGCCGGCGGCAAACGCCTTCTTGATTGATTCCGGCTGACGCGCGGCGTCTCCCGAAAGCGCCGCCAGCGTGCAGCCATTGCCGGGCGCATCGCGGTGCGCCCGGGACACATATTCCTTTATGAACGCGACGGCATCGACGCCCGCGATATTCGCAACCGATTGCGAAAAACCGATCGCCGCCGCTTCCGCTATCAGGTCGGCCTTGGACCGAAAGTGCTTGTAGAAACCGCCGTGAGTAAAGCCAGCAGCGGCCATTAGATCCGCCACGCCCACGCCGTCGTAGCCGCGTTCACGGAACAGAGTGGCAGCTGTTTCAACGATGCGCGCCCGATTCTCCCGGGCCTGTGTTTTTGTTACCTTCATTGTTTGAATCTCCTTCTGAACCAATGCTTCAGTTTTTATTGATGTCAATCGTCATCAAAAGTGCTTGACGTTTAGATTATGGTCATAATTATTATTGCAAGCGTCGCCACTAAGGTGCTTACGCGAACTTTTCACCCAGAGAAAATTTATGACTGATCCTACGAAATCCCGTCCTTCTGTTCTCATCACTGGCGCCTCCAGCGGCATCGGTGCCACTTACGCCGAGCGCTTCGCGCGCCGCGGCCACGACCTCGTGCTGGTCGCACGCGACAAGACGCGACTGGATGCTCTCGCCGCCCGTCTGCGCCAGGAAAACAGCGTTGCCGTCGATGTCCTCCCGGCCGATCTCACCAAAACCAATGACCTGATCGTAGTCGAAGCGCGCCTGCGCGACGACGCCCGAATCGGAATCCTGATCAATAATGCCGGGATCGCGCAGGCCGGCAGCTTCATCGAGCAAACTCCAGAGATGGTCGACCAGCTCATCGCACTCAACACGACGGCGCTCGCGCGGCTCGCCAGCGCGGTCGCTCCACGGTTCGTGAAGGCCGGCGAAGGCGCGATCGTCAACATCGGCTCAGTCGTTGGCCTGGCGCCGGAATTCAGCATGTCAGTTTACGGCGCGACCAAGGCGTTCGTGCTGTTCCTGTCCCAAGGAATGAGTCTCGAGCTATCACCCAAGGGCGTCTACGTTCAAGCCGTGCTCCCGGCCGGAACTTACACGGAGATATGGAAGCGTGCAGACATCGACATCAGCGCGTTCCCCAAAATGATGGAAGTGGGCGAGCTGGTGGATGCTGCGCTGGCCGGTTTTGATCGCCGCGAACTCGTGACGATCCCGCCACTGCACAATGCCGCCCGCTGGGACGCGCTCGATGCCGCCCGGCAGGCCCTGCTTTCAGACATCAAGCAGGAGCGCGCGGCAGAGCGGTATCGGACCACCCTGTAACCAATTTCTGAATACGAAAATCAACCGTCGCTTCTGCTGAAAATCACATGAAATCTACAATCGCAAACCAAGTCACGCTAGTCACCGGAGCTTCCTCCGGTATCGGCCGGGAAATCGCCCAGCTCCTCGCGCAGCGCGGCGCCCGTGTTTTCGGCACCGCCCGCAATCCAAAATCTGCAAAACCCATCCCCGGCGTGGAGATGGTGCGCATGGACGTGACAGACGACGCCAGTGCCAGCGAAGCGATCCAAGGGATTGTTCAGAAAGCAGGACACGTTCAGGTTCTGGTGAACAACGCCGGTTACGGGCTAACGGGGGCGTTGGAGGAAACGACTCTCCCGGAAGCACGAGACCAATTTGAAACCAATTTTTTTGGCGTGCTGCGGGTGACCAACGCCGTGCTGGCCCGAATGCGGCAAGCTGGCTACGGTCGTATCATCAACATCAGCTCAGTGGTCGGTTTTATCCCCGCCCCTTTCATGGGCATGTATACGGCGAGCAAGCACGCGGTCGAGGGCTACACCGAGACCTTGGATCATGAAGTGAGGCAATTCGGTGTACGCGCGGTGTTGGTCCAACCCTCTTACACCAAAAGCAACATCAACCAGAATGAGAAGGCTGCCCAAACTCACCTCGACGCCTATGCCGTTCACCGGCAGCGCATGCACGAACTGGTGGCGAAAGGCGTCGAGCAAGGGGATGAACCCCAGCTCGTGGCGGAAGCCGTTTGGCGGGCGGTGACCGCGAAATCGCCCCGGCTTCGTTATCCGGTCGGCAAGGGCGTGCTTTTGAGCCGACTGCGCCGTTTTGCTCCTGTCGCTCTGTTCGACCGGGCAATTCGAAAAGAATCCGGTTTGAGCTGATTCCGGAAAAAGACGCGTTACCATCGACACACGAAAAAATAGACCAACCCCCGTCGTCGCGAATCGCCTCTCTAGTTTTCAAACCAATCCAATGACCTTCAAAACACTTCTCACGACGAAGACGGGCGAAACGATCTCGACCCGCGTGACCGATCTAAGCGAACAGGACCTGATGCCGGGAGACGTCACCGTATCGGTCGAGTATTCCACGGTTAACTACAAGGATGCGATGGCGATCAGTGGCCGCGCTCCCGTCATTCGTCAATTCCCGCTGATTCCGGGCATCGATTTCGCAGGCACCGTCGAGGCGTCGACTTATCCTGGCATCACCGTCGGCGACCGCGTTGTCGCCAACGGCTGGGGACTGAGCCAGACGCACCACGGGGGATTTGCGCAGAAGGCTCGCGTGAAAGGGGAGTGGTTGGTGAAGATTCCCGACGTTTTTTCGACCAAAGACGCCATGGCCATCGGAACGGCCGGATACACCGCGATGCTGTCTGTGCTGGCATTGGAACATGGAGGTCTCACTCCGGAGCGCGGCGACATTCTCGTAACTGGCGCCAATGGCGGTGTCGGGTCGGTCGCGATCGCCCTCCTGTCGGGTTTGGGTTACCGTGTAGTCGCATCGACCGGACGTCATGAGGAGGTTGATTATTTACGCAGCCTCGGTGCCGCGGAGATCATTGATCGTCGGACGCTATCGGAGCCGGGAGCGCCGATCACAAGTGAACGGTGGGCGGGCGCAGTGGATTCAGTCGGCAGCCATACGCTGGCGAATATTCTGGCGCAGACGAAGTATCGCGGCGTCGTCACGGCCTGCGGTCTGGCCCAGGGCAGGGATCTCCCTGCGTCCGTGCTGCCCTTCATCCTGCGCAATGTAACCCTTGCTGGGATCGACTCCGTTAACGCGCCGCAAGAAGTCCGGTTGCAGGCGTGGTCGCGACTGGCGCGCGATCTGGACCTCGTCAAACTCGCACGCACGACGCGGGTGATCGGCCTTGCGGAAGTGCCCGCAGTTGTCGGCCGTATATTCGAAGGGAAAGTCCAGGGACGCACCGTCGTGGACGTGAACAAATAACCGCCGTGACACTCCGATTTCGTCCTCTCGCCACCTTGACCGCACTGCTGTTCTTTGCGTTGTCTGTCACCTTGATGTTCCGGCCCGCTGTCGTTCTGGGCAGTTGGGGCGTCGGATTCGACGAATCGATCGGGGTTGTCTGCCGCAGGGCGGCGGCGCTGTACGCGGGAATCGGCTTCATGCTGTTCCTTGCAAGAAAGGCGGAGCCTTCACCGGCCCGTTCGGCGTTAGTGAGCGGATTCGTATTCGTCTGCGTGATACTCGCGGGCCTCGGCGCGTTCGAACTGGCCTCTGGACGTGTCAACTCGGGCATCCTGCCACCCGTCTTGATCGAGATCTCCCTGGCGTTGGCCTACCTGCTTGTCGCGCGGGCTGAACGACGGAACGCAAGGCAATTTAAATTTTAATCCCAAAACATGAAAGCACTCATCTTGAAACAGTACGGCAAGCCCGACCAGGTCCAGTTTGCCGACATCCCGCGCCCAGCGGTCAAACCGAACGAAATTCTCGTCCAAATCCACGCGGTCGGGTTGAACCCAATCGACACCATGATTCCGAAAGGAGCCTTCAAGCCCTTCCTGCAATTCCAATTGCCGGCCACGTTAGGTAGCGATTTGGCGGGTGTCGTGTCAGAAGTCGGCAGTCGTGTGACTCGCTTCAAGACCGGCGATGCTGTCTTCGCCAGCATCTTCGACCAGGGCACGGGTTCTCTTGCCGAATTTGCGGTCGTGCCCGAATACGCGGCGGCGCTCAAACCAGCGAATCTGGACTTCGTGCAGGCGGCCGCGATGCCAATGGTCGGGTTGACGGCATGGCAGGCGCTCACCGAGCGGGCTCGCGTTAAGCCAGGTCAAAAGGTTTTTATTCCGGCAGGCTCCGGCGGGATTGGAACGTTCGCGATTCAACTCGCGAAGCACCTCGGCGCAAAAGTAGGGACGACGACCAGCACCGGCAATGTTGAGTTCGTGCGGAGCCTCGGAGCGGACGAGATCGTGGACTACAAGAAGCAGGAATTCGAAACGGTGCTGCGGGATTACGATGCGGTGCTGGGCACGGTGAGGGGTGATGCGCTCAATAAATCCGTCGGCATCCTGAAACCAAACAGCAGCATCGTCTCACTCGTTGGCCCACCGGACGTCGCCTTCGCGCGAGCCCGCGGGATGAATTTTTTCATGAGGTTGGTCTTCAGTCTGCTGAGTGGAAAAATCATCCGGCAGGCCCATAAAAAGGGCGCGAGATATTCGTTTCATTGGGTACGTCCGGACGGCGCGCAGCTCGCGGAAATCGGCGAGCTTCTCACGGCGGGCAAAATTCGGCCGGTGATCGACAAGGTATTTCCGTTCGACCAGGCAAAAGAAGCGCTGGCGTATCTCGAAAAAGGGCGGGCTAAGGGAAAAGTCGTGGTGCAGATGAAGTGAATGGCTTGCGGAGCCAACGGCGCCTGCGGACGAGTTTCAGGCGGCCAAACTGCGGTCCTCAGAACGATCCATCCGTGGATCTGGTCAGCGTTTCGTTCGCGCGAATCATCTGGAGCCGCTCCTCAACGACCGGCGTGATCATGCTGAGGGCGTCGCTCCCCGCGACGAACACCTTCGGCGGATTCTGCATTGCAGCAATTTTAACGAGTGCGTCACCCAGCTTTGCCGGATCGCCCGACTGTGTCCCATGGTAAGGCGACCACATGTCCTGAGCTTTGCCCTCGGCCGCATAGTCCTCAATTGCCTTGTCGGCCCAGCGAATATGGGCCGGATTGAGCAGATCGGTGCGGAAGAAACCGGGTTCGACCACCGTAATTTTAATCCCGAATTTTTCCACTTCGGTCGCAACTGATAGCGAGAGACCTTCAAGGGCAAACTTGGTCGCCGCATAGGCCGCGCAATGCTTCAGCCCGACGACACCGGCGACGGAACTGATGTTAATGACATACCCCGATTTCTGCCGTCTCATGACTGGCAATGCGGCCTGCATGAGGTGAACGACCCCATAGAAATTCGTCGCGAACTGCTCTTGAATCTCGGCGGTCGTCATTTGCTCGAAATTGCCGAGCAGGCTGTAGCCGGCGTTGTTCACCAGAACGTTAACGCGCCCAAAACGCGTGGTCGCTTTATCGACCGCCGTTTTGGCCTGCGCCTCGTTGGCAACGTCCAATTGGACGAAAGCGATATTCTCCGGCGCTACGTCACGGAACGCATGGCGTAATTTCCCGATGTTTCTGCCCGCCGCCACCACGCGGTCGCCCGCGCGTAATACGGCTTTCGCCGTTCCAAGGCCGATGCCGCTGGCGGCACCCGTGATAAGCCATACTTTGCTCATGATGTTTTTCGCCTGTTGATCAGGTTTCCAGGTTGATGGTGGTTTTTGTTCACTGCGATTCAGAGGGAAACCGTCTCGCTGCGCGGAGCGTATGAGGGCGGCGTTATGACGGACGTGCCTGGCCCGGGCAGACAGTGTGTCTCCAGGTGCCGTTTGTATTCTTCGAACGCGGTGGGGATGTCCGGATTTTTGTAGATGTCGAACACGCCGAAATCAGGGAGAATGTCGTAGCCGCAAAATTTGTAGTTGGCCGTGATGTTGAGAAATAGGTCGGCCGTTCCCTTGCCGCCCATCAATACCCCGTCCGGATTGTCGAAGGCATCTCGCGGCGCGTTCCATGTTGCGGAGACCATGAATTTTCTGCCCTGCATTTTTCCCCCCGAACCATATTGTTTGTCGAGGTCCGAGCGAGTCAGGCCATCGCCTTCGAGAAGCAGCTGTGTGGCGAAACCGGCGTTGAAGATATCGTCTGCGTATTTTTTATAGATCCACGGTGCGCCGAACCAGTTTACCGGCATCTGGAGAATGACAAGGTCGGCCGCCATGTGCTTGTTCACTTCTTCGTCGGGCTTGTAGCCGCGTTCGACAAACGTCTCTGCAACGGAATGGCCCCGCTGCGCGAAGAAGGTCTTCGCCGCGTCCATGAAGGTGAGGTTAAGTTTGCCCTCGGACATTCCCGGATAGGCGAGGTGCGCATTGATGATTAGGATATTCATTGGGTTCGATTGATTTGGATAAAGCAGTAGCTGGCCCACGCTCGGCGCGGTAAATTAAAGGTCGTTTTAGCCCGGGAGGTTAGGAGCGCTTCAGATGTGCGGCCCGCCACTCGGCGGGCGTGGTCCCTTCCCACGAGCGAAACGCCCGGTAGAAGGAATTCGGATCTTCGTAACCGAGCAGAAAGGCGGCTTCGGTGATTTCGATGGCCCCGTCGCTCAGGTATTGGCGGACCAGTTCCTGACGGGTATCGTTGAGCAGTTGCCGGAACGTGGTGCCTTCGTCAGTGATGCGGCGCTGGAGAGTGCGATCGCTCATGCCCAGCTCTCTGGCGACCATGAGGAGATCGGGGCGGCTGCCGGACAGCAGGCGCTTCAACACCCACTTCACCTGTTCAAGAATGCCCTGTTTCGTGCGCGCCGCCTTCAGTTGATTTTCGAATTGCGGCGCGAGCATTTGCAGGAGCTCCTCGTTGTGCGTGACGAAGGGCAGCTCCAAGTCGGTGACGCGCAGCACCAAGGCATCGCGAGTGGCGCGATATTTCACGGGGCAGCCAAAATATTCCTCGAGGCCATTGTTTCGCTCGGACGGCCGCGTGAGTTCGACGCGCGTGGGGCTGAGCCGGGTCTTTGTGCCGCGGCGGCCAAGTTCCATCACGAGCGCAAAAACCGCATCGAGCAACAACGCCGGCGGCTGCTCCTCCCCCGCAAAAGCCCAGGAAACCTCGATGAGAACCTCATCGCCTTTGGAGGTGAACCGGAATTCCTCGGCGCTGCACAGCTGCTTGTAGCGCGCGAGCCGCTCGATGGATTCGCGGTAGGTGCGGGCATGCAGGGCCGCCATGAGCGTCGGATGATACTGGTCCGTCTCGACCTGACTCATGAATTTCCAGCCCACCGTGGGGTCCGCGGCCAATTCGCGAATGGTCCGCCAAATCGCAAAAATCTGGGCGGTCGTGACGAAACTCTCGCCGCTGTATGCCGTAGGGGGCAGATTACTGTGACGAAGGACCGAGCCCGGGTTGAGTCCAATGGATTTCAGCCCTGCCCAGAAAACCCCGGGAATCTTGATGCGATCCGGCGCGTTGCCGCTGACGCGAAAGTGGTCGGTGTTAGCTTTCATGGTTTTGGCCTGTGTTGGGCGAGCCCATCGTGGGACCACTATAGCGCAGAAGACGGATCCTGTAATTGGCAAAAAGCGCCAATCTACTTGCCAAAGGCGCCATTGGCGGAACGCCGGCCGCCGTTGGTTGGCCCGGTAAAGCGGAAGCGAAGGCCAGGAAACGTATCGATTAAGACTTAGTGATTCGCCGGCGAAGAACGCAAAAAGGCGGCTGGAGAACTTCCGACCGCCGGTGGCGAGAATTTAAAAAAAGGGTCTGATTTTTCCCCTCCACGTAAACCCGGCTAGTGCACGTCGGAATGGCGCGCATGGTGCGAAAAACGACCGGCGGGCAAAAGCAATTCAGCGGGCGGAAACTCGAGCGTGTTCGAGCCGGGCATATTCCTCAGCGGTAAGCGGCAACACCGAGCCGTGGCGGAACTTGAAGGGGAACGTGAAATCCTCGGCGGACGTGAACTGACCGCTCGCGAGATCATGCGTAATAAAGGGACGGTAGCCCTGGCCCTTCGCGTAATGGTCCAGGATCAGCCCCCACACCGGCGGACGCTCCCCGTGGCGGGGTTCAATGAGATAACACTCCGGTCCCTCGTAACCCACCAGTTGAGCGAGCGAAAAGTCCGGCACGTCGCTCCACGGGCCGGAGAGGCGCGCCGCGCTCTCGAGCGTGATGGCCTTGAACTTTTCGTCCTTGATGAAGCGATAATATTTTCCGGCGTCGTGAACAATCGTGGCGTCAATGATCGTCGTCGGTTTTTCGATAAAAATAAACGGTGCGCCGAACGTGCGAAAATCAGTGGTATGCGCGGCCCAGATACGATGCTTCGCGAAATCGTCGCGCGCCGTCGTCGAGGCCCAGAACACGAGGTATTTGCCCGCCTCCTCGTCGTAAACCGCCTCGGGCGCCCAGCTGCAGCCGGCGTCGTCCGGCGCGACCGGTACAAGCCGTGGCTCCGACCAATTCACCAAATCAGTGGACTCCCACACGACGAGGGCATGGCTGCCGGCCCGGACGGCGCGGGTCCAGTCGTGGTTCAGATTGATCGAGAGATCGGTGGCGAGGAGGTAGAAGGTTTTCCCATCACGCGCCCGAAGAACATACGGATCGCGCACGCCCTTCTCGCCCAGTTTGCTCACGAGTGCTGGCTTGGCTTCGTTAAGCGCGGTCCAATTCCGTCCGTCCCGACTGAGTGCAAAATAAATCTGTTCCGACAGCGGTGTCTGCTCTCCCTGGAAGGTGACGAAGAGAAAACCTCCGGGTGCGTTTGCCAGCGGCAGCGAGCCCGGCGCGCCGACCGCAAACGCCCTGCCGAAAAAAAGGCAGATCAGGAAAGGCCTGAAGATACGCATGGCCGAAGGGAGCCAGAGTTTGGATGTAGCAGCGGTGGTAACACCGCTGGCCAGCCGTCTGACGACGGCTGCTACGATAAGGATAATGGGAGGATTCTGTGACATGGCGGCTTGATTAAATGCCCCGAGGATCTTCATGGAAAGTGGGGCGTTAAACGTTCGTGCCCATAGTTGGTGTTGCAAGAATCTTCCATGCGCTGGCCACCCGCACAACTTTCAAAGCGTGAGCTTGTACACGGCGGAAATTCCTTCCGCCGATGCCGGCACCGCGGGATGGGGTTGGAGCACGAGTCCCTCCGATTCCTGGGTCCAGCGGACGGTTTCAGAATGGCCGATTAATTCTACTTTTTCGATCTTCCGCTCCAGCAACTTCGCAGCGGTGCCCAGTGACTTTAAAGCGAGCGGCTTGGTCGGCCACCCCAGTACGATCACATAGAGCGTGCGACCGTCCTTGCTCGCCGTGTAGCGAACATCTTCCTCGGTAAACGGCTTCCCCTTGCCTTCATTGAACCCCTGGGCGGAGAGTGCAGACCCGGCGCTGGCCGGACCTTCGCCGAAAATTTTCCACGGTCGCGTGGCGACAATGGCCTGTTGATTCACCCCCATCCACGCCGCAATATCCTCCAGAACCTTGACCTCTTTTTCATCGATCGTGCCGTCACCGCGCACGGGGACATTGAGCAGCAGATTGCCGTTCTTACTGACAATATCAGCCAGCATATGAATGACGGATTTCGCGTTCTTGTATCCGTTCTTTTCGTAGACGGTGCGGTCGTAATGCCAGCTGCCAAGGCAGGTGCAGGTTTGCCACGGACGCGACACGGTTGTGGGTGGGACACCGCGCTCGATGTCCCACACGAGACACTTGAGTTGCTCCTCGTCGAGAATCTTGCCGAAGATCACACCGGCGCCGTTCTTAGGATCGCGGGCGAGGCGGCTGTTGTAGAAGTGTGCTGCGATTTTGAGACCGGCATCGGACACCGGCCAGAGCGGCAGGGCGGTGTCGTCGAAGTAAACCAGGTCGGGTTGATATTTGTTAATGAGGTCGATGGTGCGATTGTAGAATTTTTCGCAATACGCCTGGTCCGGAGGCGTGATTCCATTGCCCCAGTTCCAGCGCTCGTGGATCTTGAGCGACGCGAGAAAATCCGGCGCCGGCGCGTGCCTCTGCTCGTAGAGGTCTTGCGGATCAAGTCCGTCCCACCATGTGCCCTTGCCGTCGGCGGCGGTGAGTTTGCCGTCGTAGGGCACTCCGGCGAGTGGACCTTTTTTGTCGGCTCCTTGCGCGGGTTCGTACCAGCTCCAGGCGTGGGCGGCGTGGACGCTAACGCCGAATTTCAGACCATTCGCCCGGGCCGCCTTGGCCCAGCCGGCGATGAGATCCTTCCCGGGTCCCACGCGTACGGAATTCCACGGCTGGTATTTTGAATCCCAGAGGTCGAAGTTGTCGTGATGGTTGGCGAGCGCGAAAAAATACTGGGCGCCGGCGCGTTTGTAGAGGGCCACGAGCTTGTCGGGATCCCATTGCTCTGCCTTCCATCGGTGAATGACGTCCTTGAAACCGGCCTGTGAAGGATGCCCGTAGGTCTCTTGGTGGAACGGCCTGACGTTGGCGCCCCACGCTTGGGGGCCGTCTTCAAAATAAAGGTGACGTGCATACCAGTCCCCCATGCCGGGTTCGCATTGCGGCCCCCAGTGAGCCCAGATGCCGAACTTCGCATCGCGAAACCACTCGGGCACTTCGTAGCTGGCGAGCGATTGCCAGCTTGGTTCGAATTTCCCCGGAGCAACCGGTTCGGCGCGAGTATTAACGATGACCGAAGGGGCGAGCGAGGTCGGAATGGAATCATCCGCCCAAAGCGAAATCACCGCAACTTGAGCGACGAAACCAAACGCGATGGAGCGAAGAGAATTCCGAAACCAGAAGGGCTGTTTCATGGGCGGGAGGAAGAAGGGTGACTCAATGGTGCTTCGACTCCAGTCGCAACGGAGATGTCCCACACCTGCCGCCATTGCACGCGAGGTATTCCGGTCGATACCTCGACTGGCAGCCAGACGTAGCGGGAGTTTTCCAGGTCGTTCTTGTTCCAACGATCCGCCATATAAAGCAGTTTGTTATTTCCGAGCGCGGCGACAAAGGTTGATTGGGAAAGATACGATACGCCGGCTGCGGCGCTATCGTCCGCGAAGAACGAACCATGACTGGTCCATTCGCCGAGGATGGCGGTCGCCGAGTGGATGAGCGTCGTGTTCGGCATCCAGCCAGTGCAACCGGAACTCACCAGGTAATAGCGACTATTCCATTTGAACGGCGCGGGAGCTTCCCGGCTGTCGAACGTGATCCGGCGGTATTTTCCGGCGTGCGATCGATAATCGTCGCTCAACCGGGAGGCATGCAGCACGGCGTTCTCCTCCGAGGCGTAGAACTGATACGCCGCGCCGTCATCGTCGACGAACAGGGCCATGTCGCGGGCCATGTGCCCCTGATCGAAGTCTCGCGCCCACACCTTCCAATCCGGGTTTCGCTGCACCCACGCGTCCAGCCGGTTGTCGCGTTTCGCCGACTCGAAATCACGCCGCATTGCATCCGGCATGTCGTCCGGAAAAACGTGTGCGTCCGGTCGGATCGCGCCGGCGTAATGAAATGGTCCTTGAGGAGAATCCGCCACGGCGACGCCGACTTTAGCTTCCTTGTAGTCGGCCGAATCGATGTGCATCCACATTACGAATTGCCGGGTCTTCGCGTTGAAGATCACCTTGGGCCGTTCGACGACACGATCGGCGCGGAGATCGACGGTCGCTGAATCGCTCGGCAGGACGTTTCCGATATACTTCCAATGCGCCAAATCGGTCGAGGCATAGCAGGACACTCCCACGAAAGGTACACGCGTGCCGCCCCACGACGCGTTGAATTCAGGCAGTTACGTGAGCCCCGACTTGATCTCCCCGTACCAGTAATACGTTCCATCCTTTTGCAGGAGTCCACCACCGTGGGCATTGATAGCTTTGCCGTCGACGTCGTTCCAAGGTGCTCCCGAGTCAATCGGCTGTTTCGCAAGGGCCGGCGCTGCAGCCGAAAACGAGATGAGCAGGATGAAGCCGTAACCGATGGAGCGAGCTCGCCTCATCGCGTTGCGTCGCGTGTTTACGGGAGGGAAAAGTGTCATGGATTGATCCGGACGGGGAGGGCACGAAGGGACAACGCCACACGGAATGGCGGCAATTGCCCGGGCAGGGAGGGGTTAACGCGACAGGATATCATTTTCCGGGACCGTCGCGTATCGCACATTTGGGGGATGCGGCGCGGGCAGGTTACGTGTTATAACGGTACTTGATCTCGCACCCCACCGTTCGGCCCCGATAATTCCCCTCAAATTCGGATTCCGACTTGATTTTCCGGTCCCCATTCCCACCCGCGTCAATGAACCCCAGCTTTCCCGCGCGTACGCTGATCGCGTTCTTTTGTGTCATGGTTTTGACATCCCGGGCGGAAACTTCGGACACGCTGCAATCGGCGCGGGCCGTAAGATCCCTGTCGGTGGAGCAGACGGAGAAATCCCTGCCGGTTCTGTTGTCGGGTGTCGTGCTTGGACTCGCCGAACCGCAAGGCAAAAGCCTGGTTCTGAATGACACCAGCGATTCGGTCTACGTGTTGGGGACAGATGAAACGATCGCTCGATTGGTTCCGGGGGACACCGTCGAAGTCCGCGGACACGTGGTCCCTGGCAGCTTTGCTCCGTTTGTGATGGCGGATTCTGTGCGAAAAACCGGGACCGGACCGGTTCCTGAACCGACGAGGGTTGGCTTGGAGGAACTGTTCGGGAAAGGCCTGGATTCAGGGTGGATTAGCGTCGTCGGGGTCATTCGCAGTCTCACGCAGTCCTTACCGGCGCAGTATGGTCAGGGAATCCTTGCGTCTCCGTGGGACAAGAGTGTTCCCCCGCCGCCGAGAACGGAAAAATCCAGCCTGTTGACGCTGGCGATTGGTGACCGGGTTGTGACTGTACAGTATTACGAACCTCTCGACCCCGATCGATTGATCGATGCGGAAGTGGAGATTCGCGCGCTCTGCTTCAACAGCCACAACGTCAACGGCCAGTTTTTGCAGCCGGTCCTCCTCGTTCCGCGCGGTGTGGCCGTCCGGATCCTGCGGGCGCCGCCGGCCGCACCCTTTGCGCTGCCGGTGGTTTCATCGAGGTCGCTTTTTAAATTCCAGCCGGAAGGCTTCTCGGTCCACCGTGTGCACATTGACGGCGTCGTGCTGCACGAGTCATCTGGCTCCGGTATTTGGATACGGGATGATGGGCACGGATTCTTTGCCAGAATGGAGCATCCGATGGCATTGGTTCCGGGTGATGTCGTCCAGATCGCCGGGTTTCCGGAACACGGCGATTTCGCGCCCATCCTGGCCGACGCAGTCTGCCGCAAGACCGGCCACGAATCGGAACCGAATCCCGTCAGGCTTCAGGAACAGGGAGATGAGGCCTTCCATCAGAATGACCTGGTGGTCACACAGGGCGCGCTGGTCGACCGCAAAGTGGTTGCGCACGGACTGTTGCTGCGGGTTCAGACTCGTGGTGCGAACATTGATGTCTTCTGCGATGGCGAACCTTCGGGGTGGGACGGTGCCAGACTCGAGATCGGCAGTTATCTTTCGGTCACCGGCCTGTGTGTGCTGTCAGCGGAAGGAACATTGCGGCCAAGCGGGAAACTCATTCCGGATTCGTACCGCCTGATTGCGCGCCGGCCGTCGGACATCGTGGTCTTACGTGCAGCTCCCTGGTGGACGTTGCAGCACGTGGTGATGCTGCTGGCGGGTGTGGCCGTTGCACTGTTGGTGGTGTTGGTGGTGGTCTCCGCGCTGTCACGAAAACGAATTGCGAAGGAGCGCGCGCTCCGCGCGCTCGAGGTATCCACCTACAGCGCACGCCTCGCCGAGCGGAACCGGATGGCGCGGGACCTCCATGATACCATTGCTCAGGGATTGACGGCGATCTCCCTTCAACTCGAGGTGGCCGTGAAACCGGAAGCGCCTGCCGATGAGATTTCGAAACACGTTGGTCTGGCCCGACAGTTGGTGCGCTCATCCATGACGGAAGTGCGCAGCTTTATTCGAAATCTGCGGACGCATACGCAGCAGGACGTGGACCTTGGGACGGCCATCGAGGAGATTCTACGCACCGCGGTCGAGGGCGTATCACTGCGCGCGGAGTTTCGCGTCGCCGGAAATGTTCACAAACTCGCCGCGGGCGTGGAGTCCCAGATTCTCCGGGTAACTCAGGAAGCAGTGTCGAACGCGGTGCAGCATTCCGGCGCGAGTAAGCTGGAGGTTGAAATAAATTATCTGGATAGGAATCTGGAAGTCACGATCACCGACAACGGACGGGGCTTCGAAGAAGCTGCCGTCAGCACGGGGGATCGTCTTCATTTCGGACTTCTTGGGATGAAGGAACGGGCGGGGCTGATCAAATCGGTCCTCGTCATCCAATCCAATCCGAAAGGCGGCACACGTATTCTCCTGAGAGTTCCCTATGGGGCCGTGGTCACCGAAAAGAGTTTATGAAAACGCATTCCGACGATTCGAACGCACAAAAGCTCAGAGTGATCATCGCGGATGACCACCCGTCGGTCCGCATGGGACTGACCGCAGTGGTGAATGGAGAGCCGGACATGATGGTCGTGGGAGAAGCGTCCAACGGTGACGAGGCGTTCGACCAATGTTCCACCCAGCACGCCGACGTCGTGCTGATGGATTTGCGGATGCCGGGCACCGACGGGCTGGAGGCAATCGCGAAGATCGTCGCCGCCGGTTTGCCGGTCCGCGCGGTGGTGCTGACGAGTTTCGATCTCGACGAGGATATCGTCCGCGCGCTTCGGGCCGGTGCGAAAGCATTTTTGGTGAAGGACAGCACGCGCACGGAAATCACCGACACGATTCGTAATGTGCACCGTGGCGAACAGATCCTGCCGCCGCGAATTCAGTCCCAGCTTGGCAAGCGACTGCAGAGGGAAGACTTGACGCAGCGCGAGCTCGAGGTCTTGCAGCTGCTGGTGAAAGGGTGCGCCAACAAAGAGATCTCCTCCGCACTTTTTATCGCGGAAGACACCGTGAGATCGCACATGAGAACGCTGTTTCAAAAGTTGGGCGTCAATGCACGGACCGAGGCCGCGATCGAAGCGGTCCGCTCTGGTCTCGTGCACCTTTGATCGCTGCGCAAAGGAGGTTTAGCTCGGAAACCCTGTGCCTTTTCTGACCAAGGCGTGTTTCACAGAGGACACGGAGCGCGAACACAGAGGCAGCAGGAGAGCACAAGGTGTTATGGCGTTTCTTCGCCAAATGTTTGTTTCCTGGGAAAGCGCAAGGTGAGCCAGTCATTGGATTTACCTCGGTGAGCTCCGTGTCAGCGCTCCGTGTTCTCTGTGACCCAAAGTTTTTCTTCGTTTCAGGTGATGGCTGCGGAAGTTAGGTTAACGTTTGTTTTTCAGATTAATTACACTCCTTCCTCGGAAATCACACATTCATGCGATGCGGAAAGGGGCACCAAAATGGTTTAATCGTGCCGTAAACCCCAATGCAGTGACGCGTCCAGATTCGGCCGTGGATCTGCGGAACCTTCCAACAACCTCAAGTATGAACCTCCTACCCCAAAAACCGTGCGCCCGGCGTGTCGCGCGTTTTGGATTTTTTCTGGCCGCCTACTGTGCGCTTCAGACGTACGGACAAGCACAATCGAAACCGGCGACTCCTGCCGCAAACAAGAACGCCCCGGCCGACGACGTAATTGAACTCTCACCCTTTGTCGTCACGGCAGACGATGCCCAAGGCTGGCAAGCTAACGACACACTCGCCGGCACGCGCCTGCGCACGAGCCTCAAAGATCTCGCTTCGCCGATCAGCGTGATGACTTCGGAACTCCTTCAGGATATCGGGGCCACCAATCTGCAGCAGGCGCTGCTCTACTCGGTCAACGTCGAGAACGAAAACCAATACACGCCCTACGACGTCAACGGCAACGCCCAAGCCGACACCACGACGAACCGCGTGCGCGGCATTGCCGCCGGCACGACGACGCGTGGCTTCTTCCAGACGCGCATGCGGATGGACACCTACAATACCGAGGGCCTCACCATCGCCAGCGGTCCCAATTCCATCCTCTTCGGCATCGGCAGTCCCGCCGGCATCATCGACAGCAATCCCGCCCAAGCCAATTCGAGGAAGTTTTCCGGATCGATCAGCAATGTCATCGATAACAACGACACCTGGCGCTTCGCCCTGGATGTCAACGCGCCGATCATCAAAAACAAACTCGCCGTCCGCGCGGCGTTTCTGAAACAGGACCAGCAGACCTGGATGAAGCCGGAGTATGATAAGGAAGACCGCCAATACGTCACGATGCGCGCGGATCCATTTCCGGGCACGACCATCCGGGCCAGCTACGAGCACATGAAGGACAAACGCATTCGTGCGCAGCAGGGTCTGATCACCGATCAGGTCTCCCAGTGGATCGCATTGGGCAAACCGCTCTACGACCCCAACTCGCAGCGCTGGACTTTCGATCATGGCAGCACGTGGGTCGACCGGCCCGATCTGCGCAACTGGCGCGCCGACCGGGCGGGCGACTGGGCTTACAACAATCGCGTTTTCATTCAGTCGGGCAACCAGGGTGGCGCGGAGAGTGTGGGCCTGATTTGGAAGGATGTCGGCGGTACCTCTTTCGACGGCAGGAACCAATTCCAGAGTTTCAATAGCTTCAGGGACGACTCCGTCATCGATCCCGCGGTCAATTACTTTGGCACGGGCAACGTGACCCGCCTCGAGGGGACGAATAAGAGCCTCATCATCGAGCAGAAGATCACCGATGAGATTTTTGCCCAGGTGGCCTACAACAAGGAAACCTACGATCGCTGGCAGCAGAATTCCTATCGCTACGGCATCTCCTCCATCAAAGCAGATGTGAATTACTATCTGCCGTATACCGCGGCCAATCCGCAGGTCACGAGCGCCACGACGCTCAACCCGAACCGAGGTCGCATTTACACCGAAGGCCAGAGCCTCGTGATGATTTCGCCCAGCGAGATGGAAACGAAGCGTGCGATGCTCACTTACTCACCGGATTTCCGGAAGCACGACATGAAGTGGCTTGGCCACTACAACCTCGGCGCGATGTATGAGCGGAATAACAACCAGAGCATCCAAGTGCAGAACTGGTTGCTGAATTCAGGCACGTCGCAAGTTGGACCTAATAAGTTCGACGTTCAGCAAAACGGCATCGTGACCCGCTCGTATCTCGATATTCCCGGTCTTGGCGGCGATCCTTCCGGAGTGCCGTATCCAACTGGCACGTTGTTACCGCCCTGGTCGTCGCTGGTCTCACCGAACAGCGGATCGTCGACACCGCTCGCGAAAATCAAGAGCAAGGCCCTCATGGGCGTGATGCAGGCCTTCCTGCTCGACGATAGTCTGGTGCTCACTGCCGGTGTCCGCAAAGACACGCAGGATGTGCACAATTTTGTCTACTCGAACGACGATCGTCTGAGTGGCAACCTCACCGACGACAACACCAGCGCCGCGGCCTCCGCCGCCGGCCTCTCTGGCGTCTTGGGCGGCACCACCGATTCGGGTGTCACCAAGACCTACGGTGTCGTCTACCACACCCCGTTGAAGTGGCTCTCGCTCGTCTATAACCACTCGAACACGTTCAACCCGCAAAACCACTTGGTCGACCTCTTCCATCAACCCTTGGAAGCTTCCACTGGCGTGGGTCAGGACTACGGCGTCATGATGAATTTGCTGGAGGACAAGCTCAGCCTCAAACTTACCGCTTATAAAAACACGAGCGAGCATGCGCAGACCGGGCAGAACTATGTGGCGGGTCCCGGTGGCTTCGGCGACTACTGGGGTCTGGCTGGTTTCTTCTACTGGGGTTCAACCTGGGGTGAGCTGACGAGCCCCGCCTACACCGACGCGATGGCGACGGCGTGGGGCCTGCCCACCAGGACGGAGTCGCTCAACTATAAATGGGCCATCAACGATATCACGAACTACAGCTACAATCTCGTCTTCACGCGTTCCGAAGTTTCGAAGGGGTACGAAATGGAACTCTACTACAAGCCGACTCCGCACTGGGATGTGCGCCTGACCGCGGCCAAGGCGAATGCGAAGAACAATGTCTATTATCCGGAAATGTTGGATTTCATTGATAAGGCTCTGCCTGTTTGGACGAAATATTTCCCACTCATCCAGGACTGGAACGGTTGGAACTCGAATCCGGTGCCCGCAGGAGTGGATGCGAACTGGAAGAACAATCCTGACACGGTGGGATACCAGTATTTCCACAATATCAAACCGATCTATACCTTCATCAAGCAACTGCAGGGCCGGTCCGACGATCGCGCTCGCGAGTGGCGGATTAATCTTCTGACCAACTACCACTTCACCGAAGGAAACCTGAAGGGTCTGTCTGTCGGCGGCGCCTGGCGCTGGAGAAGCGCGGCGGCCATCGGTTACTATGGTATGCAGAATCCCGACCTTCCCAACGATCCGACCGCCCTCATGCCGGATATTTCCCGGCCCATTTCCGGATCGTCCGAATCTTTCATCGACGCTTGGATTCGTTATGATCGCGACTTTACTGTCGCCCGCAGGAAGCTCGGTCATTCCATCCAATTGAACGTCCAGAACGTTTTCAATCACTCCCCGATCGTGATTACCGGAAGACAGTACGATCGGGTTGGGACTCCCTCTGGCTACGTGAAGCTGGATCCGATCAAGTTCACGCTGACGAACACGATCACGTTTTAATCAAGGATGCCGCTCCGATTTGGAGTGGCAACGCCGCAGGGCGGGGCATCGACCGATGCCCCGCCTTCATTTCCGAGTGTAGCCGGGGTCGCTGACCCCGGTCCGGGAGCCAAACGCGCCACCCCGGGGTCAGCGCCCCCGGCTACAGTTCAATTGAAAATGCTCTAGCCTGAATATTTCACACTCAGATACAAAATCGAATCAGCCTGTATCGTGTAGCCCGCGCCGGGAGGCGCGGGACCCTGCGCTCCCGCGCAGGGCCACTTTGCTGAGTAGGACGAAGCGCACGAACAAGTGTGAAATATCCAGGCTAGCAGCCGTAACCCGCGACCATGTCCCGAATTATTCTCCGTACATTAAGAACCCTGACGCTGTGCTCATTGCTGGGCGGCATCGCTCCCGCCGGAAATTCCGCTGAAGCCACCATGCTCCCGGCTGTGACCACTTCGGAAAAGGAAGCGCGACTCGCCTGGTGGCGGGAGGCACGTGTCGGCATCTTTATTCACTGGGGACTCTACGCCATTCCAGCGCGCGGAGAATGGGTTCAGTGGAACGAGCAGATTCCGAATGAAGAGTACGCCCGACTTGCAGAGCAATTCCGGCCAACACAATTCGACGCCACCGCGTGGGCCGCCACGTTCAAAGCGGCTGGGGCGAAGTACGCGGTGTTGACCGCGCGGCATCACGATGGCTTTGCGCTGTTCGACGATCCGGGCAACGAATTCACCAGCGTGACGACGGCCGCGCACCGGGACTTGGTGGCGGAATATGTGCAAGCGATACGCGGGGCCGGGCTTCGCGTGGGTTTATATTATTCGCCGCTCGACTGGCGGTTTCCCGGATACATTTGCCCCGACATCCAGCTCGCGAGCGCCGAGGCTATGCGGACCCAATATCATCGGCAGATGAAGGAACTGCTCTCGAATTACGGGAAGATCGACATCCTCTGGTTCGACGGCGGTGAAACGGACTGGCTGAGCTTCAGTGGAGAATGGAACGGTTCGAAATGGGAAAAGCGTCCCAGTGCGAAGCCCTACCACGGTCGCTTCAGCTGGCGGCACGACGAGATGTATTCGGTGCTCCGCCGGCTGCAGCCTGATGTTCTGATCAATGGCCGGGCGGACATGCCGGAGGATTTCCGCTCCCGCGAGGGCGACGGTGCGCTGGGTGATTTCGACTCGGTGCGTCCGTGGGAACTGTGTACCACGATCGTGAATGGACCGTGGGGTTGGAAGCCCGACGCGCCGATCAAGACTCTTCACTACCTGGTCACAATGCTCGTCAAAGCTGTGGGACGGGATGGAAATTATATGCTCAATGTTGGACCGCGGCCCGATGGTCAGATCGATCCGCCACAAGCGGAGCGACTGCGTGAACTCGGCGCATGGCTCGGCAAAAACGGAGAGAGTATCTACGCAACGCGCGGCGGCCCGTTCCCGCCTGGCGACTACGGGGTTTCGACGCATCGCGGCAGTGCCGTTTACGTGCACGTGCTGCAATGGTCGGGGTCAGTTCTCGAATTGCCCGCGCTGCCGGCCAAGGTACTTCGAGCCACAAGGCTCGACGGCGGCGGTGTGTCCTTCGAGCAGGATCAGCATCGGCTCAAACTCACTGTGCCGCCCGGCGCGCGCGACGCGATCGACACGATCATCAAACTGGAAATCGATCGCCCTGCCGCCGGCATCGCCACCATTGAAACAGGCAAATAATAGCCCAGCCCTGCATCGCTTGAGCAACCAGTAACGCGTCAGTGAACTGCTCGAAGGCGACGACCTTGCCTCCTGCGAGCCGCCATACGTGGGTCGCACGCGCGTATCGCTTTTCCTGTTTCTTGTAAGTTTCCCTGTAGCTGCCGACCCCGACGATGTGATCGCCACCATCTCAAGTGCCGTACAAGGAAAGCCGTCCATCTCGGTCCAAGCCGCATGGGGGGGCGATATCGACCATCATGGTAGCGACGTCGCGGGAACTATCGCTTCGTGGACCGGTAATTTCCGGCAAAAAAGGGAAAGAATCGACGTAGGAATGCCCTGGTTAATCGCCGCCATCACGACGGCGGTTTTTCGCTTTTCTCGTCGAAGGTAAGATGCTTCCGAAAGAATGGTAGAGCTTCAGTAAAGATTCGCCCATCAGTGCCCCAATCCGATTCTCCAAACGGTCCGTTGTATTCATCCGCTCCATGAAGAATTCCGAATTCATTTAGCTTACGTGTAAACGCCTGATTCGCGTATATGTGGTCGAAATTTGCATCGTTGCGGGTCCAGTCAAACTTCAGGCCTCTTAGCGACTTTAAGTTGTCTGCATACTGAGGAATCATTGTTTCCAAGTAGAAACTATTGCGCAGGCGTTCCATTATTTTGGAATCGATGACTAATTGTCCTCCGTCCTCGTGCGCCGTCAGATCGATAAATAGCGGAGGTTTATCGGCGTTGGGAAGATGAGCTTGGAATATGCCGGCAAAGATTTGCGTACGTCCGTCCTTCTTCACGTCGTCGAGGCTTCTGGCATTCGCCAGGATGTCCCATTTTGGGATCGTGGCCATAACCCCGACCCCTGATCCAGTGCCTACCGGATGCATTGCGTACACCGAGCCAAAGATCTCGGGGTGCCGCATACCAAAACGAATAGCACCATAGCCGCCGATAAAGACTCCCATAATGCCTCGTGAATTTCGGGAAGGGATGGTTTTGAAATTCGCATCGATATACGGCACCAGATCCTGAATCATGAAGTCCTCCCAATTCCCGGTCGCCGGCGAATTGACGTACCAGGACGCGCCGAGCGGAGTATTCATATCAACCGCGACCAGGAGAAACTTTCCAATTACCCCCGCCGCAATTGCCTGATCGAACAGGTTCGCCGCATCTCTGTGATCGAAATCGAACCGATATCCGGCCTGGAATGGATTCGGCAGGAAATAGACCACCGGGTAACGTTCTGCTGAAGAATCGCTATAACCGGCCGGCAGATAGACCAACAGGTTCCTGACTGGATCAGTGTGAATCTTATTATGCGCAATATGCTCTGAGTTTAGCTTCCGGTCGACGACCTGACTTTTTGAAGAATCGGGAAATGCGCCTTGAGCGTTTAAGCCGACGAGCGCAAAAATCGGAGCCAGACAAAGTATCAGGCATGTTTTTTTTGCGTTCATGTTGTTTCCCTGTTTTCTAATTTTGTCATGTGTCCCGTAGCCGTCGCGACGATATACCACGATGGCCAGAGCAGGGCAGCGGTGAGCCAACAGAAATCTCCGCTTCGTTCGATAATCGTCAGCATCGTCACAGCAACCGCCAGAACAGAAGCAAAACTCAAACTGATCCTCGTGTGGCGGATGCCGTGGCAAACACCGAGTGCCACGGGTAGGATAAAGAGGAACAAGCTGAACCTCGACAAAGATTCAGTCCGGAATCGAGCTAAACAAAAAAGGCATGGCATCAGACAAGCGATACCGCTCGTCCATAGGGTCCGCCGGGAAAGCGAGGCTACCACAAAACCTGCGGCCCACGAGCAGGCGATCAACAGAAAGACCAGCGACATCAAATTTAGAGGTGCCTCGTGCTCCGCGATGATCGGCCAAGGCATCCGCCGGAAAGTCGCAATTACCGAAACGGACTCGCCCATTAGAAGAAGACTGGCCGGCAAAGCTATGCCGAGGGCCGCCAGCCACGGTTGCCAGTTCTTCCAAAGGGCAATTTGCCGGCGAGCGACCAAACCGAGTACCTCAAGCAATATTTGCCGGGGGCTTGCATTTGCCTCTACCAAATCACCCAGCACGGCCTCACGATCACTCCGCGGTAAAAGTCGTGACGCGACCTCGAAGAGTGACCAGTGGGTCATATATTGCCCCTCGTACGTATTGTTGCCCAGGATACGTCACGGCTCGCACCGATGACCGCCTCGTAGAAATCGGTCGCTGCTCGTACACCCTTCGGAGTTACGCGAAGCATGCGTTTGGCGCGCCCTCCTCGCTCCGGCGTGGCTTCGCCCATCCATGTTTTAACGAGACCCTTTGCTTCCAGACGCTCTATGGTCGTGTAGAGCGCACCAATGGAGCATTTTCGTCCGGTGGTGGCCTCAAGCTTTTCTCGAATCGCTGCGCCGTAAGCCATGTCTTCAAGAGCCGCAGCCGTGGAAATCAATAGGTATTCGAATTCGCCCAACATGGTTATAACTACATTGTGATACTAAATAACCGCTATGCAATCCAAAATTGCCGTGCCGAGTTTATCTTGCGCTTAAAATGGCCGCGATCTGACCGCGAACTCAAGAAATCCCATTTCCCGCTGAGAAAAAATCTAAAGGCGACGGAACACTTTTCTTGTTACTTCAAACACGCCTCCAGCAAGCGCCCGTGCACCGCTGTTGCATCGATGGGCGCATCGCCCTGTGTCGTACCCGCGCCGATCAACACCGGCCACTCCTTCGAATCGGCCGGACACGTTCCGTGCGATCCTTTCACGAGCGAAGCATCGAGCGAGATCACGTCCATCAGCATCCGGAATCCGAGCGCCTTGCGCAGCAGCTTTCCGACGATCTTCAATTTCGGCAGCGTGATCGCTGGATCGACGAACAACTCCACCGGATCGTAACCGTATTTGCGGTGGATATCCACGCAGCGAGCGAAGTCCGGGGCCTTCCGTTCGTCCTCCCAATAATAGTAAGTGAACCAGGCGTCCTCCGTCGAAAAGGCCACGAGATCGCCGGACCGCACGTGATCGAGTCCCGCGGCGCGCTGACCCTCGGCGTCCAACACGCGAGCCACTCCGTCCACACCTTCGACCGCCGCGCGCACCGCCGCCAGCAGCGAGCGATCGTTCAGATAGATGTGCGCGACCTGGTGGTCGGCAATGGCGAAGACCTTGCTCGCCCCGCAATCCAGCAACTCCAAGCCCATCTCTTCCTTGATCGTGATCCAGCCGTGCGACCGAAACACGCGGTTCAGCGCGACGGAACGCCGCACCGCGGTGATGCCGTACTCCGACAGCACCAGCGTGCGCACACCGCGCTGCGCGTAAAAATCGATCAGCCCGCCCGCCACGCGATCGATGTCCCGATAGTCCATCGCCAGTCGCGGATCGTCGGGACCCAGTCGCTGGAGGTTGTAATCGAGGTGCGGCAGATAAACCAACGAGAGATCCGGTTGGTGGTGCTGCTCGACCCACTCCGCCGAACGCGCGATCCATTCCGATGACGCGATGCCGGCCAGTGGACCCCAGAAGGACGGAAATGGAAAGGGACCGAGGTCTGCCTTGATCTCCTCCCGAAGTCCCATCGGATGCGTGTAGACGTCGAAGACTTTGCGTCCGTCGGCTGGATACATCGGGCGTGGCGTGATCGACCAGTCCGCGCTCGAATACATGTTGTACCACCAAAATAATTTCGCACAGGTGAAACCGGGGCGACGCTCACGCAACGTCTCCCAGAGCTTGGGACCTTGCACGACGTGATTCGATTGCTTCCAAAACTGGTGCTCGGAGAGCGTGCGATCGTACCAGCCATTGGCCACGCAACCGTGCTCCGCGGGCGGGCGCCCCGTCAGGTAGGTGCTCTGCGCCGTGCAAGTCACCGCCGGTAGCACCGGCTTGACGCGGATAAGTCCGCCCGACTTGGCCGCGGCCGACAACCGTGGCGTGTCCGGCCCCAACCCCCGCGGCGTGAGCCCGACGACGTTAATAATGGCAGTGCGATTACCCATAGCGCTCCCGCAACTCGTCGAATGCCGCCTTCACCACCGCGCCGTCCATCTCGTGAATTTCCAATCGCACTCCCGGTTTGCGGATCATGGGAATCGAAAGCCGCCCGCCTAAATGCTCCCGAAATTCTTCCAAACCATCGAGCATGTCCTGGCGCCCGTTCGGTCCGCGAATTTCCCGAACCGGAGCAAACAGCTCGAATCCGAGTCCCTTAATGACGCCGAGAATCCGCTCCGTCTCCGCCTCGGGGAGCAAACCTATCCGTCGCGCGTAAATGAGATCGATCGCCATGCCCACGGCCACGGCCTCGCCATGACTGACGCGAAACTCCGACAACTGTTCCAGTTTGTGCGCCGCCCAGTGGCCAAAGTCCAACGGTCGCGCCGACCCGCGCTCGAACGGATCGCCCGCCGTCGCGATATGTTCCATGTGTTGCCGCGCGCACTCGCGAATCACCGCCTCGTACGCCCCGGGTTCAAAGTGTGCGAGCGCTTCCACGCGCGCCGCGATGAATTCGAAAAACGCCGCATCGCGGATCAGCGCCACTTTCACCGCCTCGATCAGGCCCGCGCGCCGTTCCCGCGGCGGAAGCCCATGCAACACCGCAAGGTCGTTGATGACCGCGTGCGGCACGCCGAACGCGCCCAGCCAGTTTTTTTTGCCGAAGAAATTCACCCCGCTTTTTACACCCACTCCGCCGTCGGCCTGGCTCAGGCTCGTCGTCGGCAGCCGCACCAACGGAATGCCGCGATGCGCGGTCGCCGCCCCGAAACCAACGAGGTCCAGCACCGCGCCGCCACCGACGGCCAGGATATACGAGTGACGGCATAGCCCGGTCTCATTGATCGCCGACCATATGCGCTGCAGCTGGGAAAAATCGTTTTTCACCGTCTCGCCGCCCACCAGCGCCACAGGGTCCGCCGCCAGCCTCGCAGAGTCGCCCCGCGCCGCGAACCAGCGTGAAATTTTTGCTGCGAAACCCGGAAACGCTTTTTCCAGTCCGGCATCCCAGAATACGAGCGCCCGAATCGATTCCCCCGGCTCCCGCGGCGTTAATACCTGCAGCAGGGTCAAATTCTCCGGCGCGAACACATCGCGGGTGAAAATCAACCGATGCTCATGCGGAAGGGTGATAGGGAAGGAAAATGTGTGGGAGGGAGACTCTGCCATGGACGTGCTGGATTTGCCGGTATATCCGCCGCGACGGCAAGGCCTCATTCACGGCTGGCCTCTGCTGCATTGCCAAAGCGGGATTTCAAAACTGTAGCCGGGGGCGCTGACCGAATGGCGCTTAAGTATTTTTTGGTCGAGAGGAAATGAGTGGGGTTTGCGCCGGGCGACGATAGCGGCCGGCGTGGCGGATATCGCGGTAGA